>Ga0070686_100000005_pt1 | contig 248346 bp, 220 predicted proteins | sample KBSS23LmetaG_FD_65654 | JGI IMG/M metagenome (GOLD analysis project Ga0070686, IMG submission 65654) | Switchgrass rhizosphere microbial communities from Kellogg Biological Station, Michigan, USA - KBS S2-3L metaG | ecosystem: Host-associated > Plants > Roots > Rhizosphere ...
GGAATCCAGGAATCCAGGAATCCAGGAATCCAGGAATCCAGGAATCCAGGAATCCAGGAATCCAGGAATCCAGGAATCCAGGAATCCCGCGATTCCAATGTGCGGGTCCCAGATCTCCCAATATGCGAGTGAACTCGCCGCTACAAAGGCACACAGTCCGCCTTCGCGGACTTCAACGGCGCGTGAGGAATCCGGTGGGTGTCGCAGGGTGCGTAGGGGCGAGGCATGCCTCGCCCGGCGGAATCGGCGGCCGGGTGGAAGACGGGGGGCGGGGGTGATTGATCCCGGCCGCACTCGCATGCTTGGCCCTGCGAAGGGCGCAGCCACCGCAGTGGCGTGCCTGCGCCCTCGCGGCGTTGATGATTGGCTCCCGGGCAGGCATTGCGGGTGGCGCCGGGGCTGGTCTACCTTCGCGCCGAACGCCGTCCGAACCCATGGCTCGCTGCATCCCTCGGAGAACCATACGTGGCCACCGACCCGTCCCGCCGCCGCCCGCCGTCGCTCGACCCCGACTTCTACGGCTACTTCTCCACGTTCACGGAGGAGGAGAACGAGACGCGGCTGAAGGTGCGGGCGCTGATGGAGGGCGTGGTTGCGCCCGTGGTGAACCAGTGCTGGCAGGCCGAGGAGTTCCCGCACCAGCTCCGGGGCGAGATCGCGAAGCTGGGGCTGCTGGAGGGCTGGTACCGCGACGAGCCGGGCCCGCCGCCCGTCGCTCGCGCCGTGATCAGCCTGGAGATGGCGCGGGTGGACCCCGGCTCGGCGTCGTTCTTCGGCGTGCACGCGGGGCTGTGCATGGGCTCCATCGCGCTGTGCGGCTCCGACGCGCAGAAGGAGGAATGGCTGCCGCCGCTGAGGCGGTGGGAGCGCGTGGGCGCGTTCGGCCTCACCGAGCCCGAGGTGGGCTCGGCGACCGCGCGCGGGCTGACGATGCGCTGCCGCCGCGACGGCGACGCATGGGTGCTGGAGGGTCAGAAGAAGTGGATTGGCAACGCCACCTTCGCCGACGTGGTGGTGATCTGGGCGCGGGGCGAGGAGCCGGGCGCGGTGCACGGCTTCCTGGTGCGCACCGACAATCCCGCGTACGGAGTGGAGAAGATCACCGGCAAGGTCGCGCAGCGCACGGTGCAGAGCGGGCTGATCACGCTGGACGGCTGCCGCGTGCCCGAGAGCGACCGCCTCCCCGGCGCCAGCACCTTCGCCGACGTGGCGCGCATCCTTCGCGTGGGGCGCGCGGGGGTGAGCTGGCAGGCGGTGGGGTGCGCCATCGGCGCCTACGAGCACGCGCTGGCGTATGCGCTGAAGCGCGAGCAGTTCGGCCGCCCCATCGCCGGCTTCCAGCTGATCCAGCAGAAGCTGGTGCTGATGCTGGGCAACATCACCGCCATGCTGGGCTTGGCGCTGCGCGTCACGCGGATGCAGGAGGACGGCACGCAACGCGACGAGCACAGCGCGCTGGCCAAGCAGTTCTGCGCCGCCAAGTGCCGCGAGGTGGTGGCGCTCGCGCGCGACCTGATGGGCGGCAACGGCATCCTGCTGGAGCACGGCGCCGCCCGCCTCTTCGCCGACGCCGAGGCCATCTACTCGTACGAGGGAACCAACGAGATGAACACGCTGATCGTGGGGCGGGCGATCACGGGCCACAGCGCGTTCGTGTAGGCGCGGCCACCTCCTCCGGTCCGGGTAAGGCAGTTCGATCCGCGAAAGGTGTAGACCGCGGGAAGGAGCTCGGCGCTGCGGGCGTGGCTTCCGTTGCTCCGCGCGGGACGATGGAGTCTATTGCGCCGGGTGAAACGGCCAAGGGGAGCGGTGGATGAGAAGCCTGCAGCTGGTGGAGTTCGGCGCGCCGATGGAGTGGCGCGAAGGCGAGACGCCCGAGCCGACGGGCGGCGAGGTGCTGCTGCGCACGCTTGCCACGGGCGTGTGCCACAGCGACCTGCACCTGTGGGAAGGCTACTACGGCGACGGCCCCACCCGCAGCTACGTCAAGGACCGCGGGGTGAAGTTGCCGATCACCCTGGGCCACGAGATCGTGGGCGAGGTCGTCGCCGCCGGGCCCGGCGCGGCCGGAGTGGCGGTGGGCGACGTGTGCCTGGTCTACCCGTGGATCGGCTGCGGCACCTGCCGGCACTGCCGCGACGAGCGGTCGAGCCACTGCTCGGCCATGCGCTCGCTGGGGGTGCTGCAGAACGGCGGCTACGCCAGCCACGTGCTCGTCCCCGACGCCCGCTACCTGCTGGACATCGGCGCGATGCGGCCCGAGGAGGCGGCCTCGTACGCCTGCGCCGGCCTCACCGCCTACGCCGCGCTCAAGAAGGTGCCGCCGCTGGAGGCCGACGACGACCTGGTGATGATCGGCGCCGGCGGGGTGGGGCTGATGGCCGCGCAGGTGGTGCGGCTGCTGACCGACGCGCGCGTCACCTTCATCGACCTGGACGCCCGCAAGCTCCACGCGGCGCGCGAGTTCGGCGATTTCGCCACCATCGACGGCTCGGCCGACGATCCCCGCGAGGTGCTGATGGGGCGCACGGAGGGGCGCGGCGTGGCGGTGGCGGTCGACTTCGTGGGCTCGGGGTCCACCGTGGCGCTGGGGCAGGCGGTGCTGGCGAAGAACGGCACGCTCATCATCGTGGGCCTGTTCGGCGGCGAGATCACGCTGCCCACGCACTTCTTCCCCCTGCGCAACGCCACCATCCGCGGCTCGTACACGGGCTCGCTGGGGGAGCTGCGCGAGCTGCTGGCGCTGGTGCGCGAGCGCGGCGTGCGGCCGCTGCCCGTGGCCTGCCACCCCATGGAGCAGGTGCCGCACATCCTGGAAGAGATGCGGCGGGGCAGGGTGGTGGGCCGCGCCGTGGTGGTGCCGTGACGCGCCCCGCGCCCGCCGCGCGCGGCCAGTTCGCGCACTTCATCGCACTCCCGACGCGGTGGATGGACAACGACGCGTATGGCCACGTGAACAACGTGGTCTACTACTCGTTCTTCGACACCGCCGTCAACCGCTTCCTGATCGACCGCGGCGTGCTGCAGGTCGACAGCAGCCCCGTGATCGGGCTGGTGGTGGAGACGGGGTGCCGCTACCACCGTCCGCTCGCCTTCCCCGACACGGTGGAGGTGGGGATCCGCGTGGCGCACCTGGGCACCAGCAGCGTCCGCTACGAGCTCGCCGTATTCCGCCAGGGCAGCGACGAAGCCGCCGCCGAGGGGCACTTCGTCCACGTCTACGTCGATCGCGACTCGCGCACCCCGACCCGGTTGCCCGACGAGCTGCGCGCGGTGCTGGAGGAGATCCACCGGCCGGGGCGGGACTGATGTCGAATCGGAAGATGAGTCGTGCATTCCTCCCCATCGGAAAATCCCATGGCGGCATGATGAAGCGCCCGCGCCTCCACGCCCTCGCGCCTCCGTCTTCCGGCCGCTAGTCTGGTGCGGACACCCGGATCCATCGGCCGCCGTACCCCAGACGAATCGCAGCGCATGCAGCACCGCCTCCCCCGTCCCGCCGCCGCCACGCTCGCCGGCATCCTGATCGCCGCGTGCGCCACGGCGTCCACCAGCCCGGCTCCGCGCGCGGCAGGCAGCGACGGACCGGGCAACGGCGCCACGCGCGGCGGAGGCGGGCTGCCGCCGGTGCCGGCGCGCAACGGGGCGCTGGCCATCGACATCGTCTATCCCGACGAAGGCGCGCAGCTCACCACCGCCGACAGCAACTTCATCTTCGGCAGCGTGGGGAACGGGCAGGCGCGGCTCACCATCAACGGCCAGACGGTGGAGGTGGCGCCCAACGGCGCGTTCCTGGGCTTCCTCCCCGTCCCCGCGAACGGTGTCTACGCCGTCCGGGCCGAGATCGTGGCCGGGGGGCAGACGCAGCAGGCGGAGCAGCGGCGCACCGTGCGCGTGCCCGTGCGGCAGGACCCGCCGGCGGCGGGCGGGCCGCTGTCCATCGTGGCCGGCAGCGTCACCCCGGGCGGCGCGATGACGGTGGGCGAGCTGGAGCCGGTGGCCGTGCGCTTCCGCGCCACACCCGGCGCCACGGCGCGGCTGCTGCTGGCGGACGGGGCTTCGGTGCCGCTGCTGGAGCGCCGCGGCGTGGAGCGCACGGAAGGGTTCCAGCAGGACGTGGCGCAGCGCCCGCGCGAGTTCTCCGAGTATGCCGGCACCTTCGCCCCGCGCGCGGGCGTGTCGGCCCCGGGCGCGGCGGCGAGCGCGACGGTCGCGCCGGTGGACGCGGGCGCCGGGCGCGCCACCATCCAGCTGGTGCGCGGCGCCGACACGCTGCGCATGCCGCTGCCCGTGAGCCTGGGCGTGCTGCGGGCGGGCGAGACGCGCGTGGCCGTGGCCGCCGGCGACCGCGCCGACAGCATGGTGATCGGGCAGGCGCTGCCGGGCAGCAACACGCCCTACCAGTGGTTCTTCCCCGTGGGCACCCGCTTCCGGATCGACGGCGAGCGCGAGGGCTTCCTGCGGGCGCGGCTGGCCGAGGGCGTGTCGGTGTGGATCGACGCCAAGAGCCTGCGCCTCCTTCCCGCCGGCACCCCGGCGCCCGAGGGGACGGTAGGCACCGTGCGCGTCGTCCCCGCCGCCGAGTGGGTGGACCTGCGCCTCAGTACCTCCGACCGGCTCCCGTTCCGCGTGCAAGCCGATGGGAACTCCATCAGCGTGGAGGTCTTCGGCGCGCAGACGCGCACCAACTGGGCGCACTATGGGCCGGAGGACGCGTTCGTGCGCCGGCTGAGCTGGGACCAGCCGCGCGACGGGGTGTTCACCACGCGGCTGGAGACCGCCGAGCCGGTGTGGGGGTGGCGCAGCTTCTACGACGCGGGCGGCACGCTGGTGATCCGCGTGCGGCGCCCGCCGCGCATCGACCGGGCGCGGCCGCTGGCCGGGCGCTTCATCGCCGTGGACGCGGGGCACCCGCCGGGCGGCGCCATCGGCCCCACGCGGCTGACGGAGGCCGACGCGAACCTGGCGCTGGCCAGGCGGCTGGTGCGCATGCTGCGCGAGGCGGGCGCGCGGGTGCTGGAGCTGCGCCCCGACACGGCGGCCGTGGCGCTGGGAGCTCGGCCGCTGGCAGCGGAGCGGGCCAACGCCGAGCTGCTGGTGTCGATGCACAACAACGCCTTCCCCGACGGCGTGAACCCGTTCACCAACAACGGGACCACGGCGTTCTACAACGCGCCACAGGGGATGGAGCTCGCCCGCGCGCTGCAGCACGAGCTGATCGGCGAGCTGGACTTGCGCGACCTGGGGATCGCGCGGGCCGACCTGGCGCTCGTGCGTAGCACCTGGTTCCCCAGCACGCTCACCGAGACCATGTTCCTGATGGTGCCGCAGCAGGAGGCGGCGCTGCGCGACCCCGCCGTGCAGGAGCGCATCGCCCGCGCCCACTTCCGCGCCATCGAGGCGTTCCTGCGCAGCCGCGCGCGGTAGGGCGCGGTAGGAGGCTCCTCCTCCCGCGCGGCGTCGCAGGGGTGGGATGGGATTCCGTCAGAGCAGGGGATTCGTCAGAGCAGGAGATTCGTCGGAGGAGGCGAATCTCGGTGCCGGGGAGCAGGGCGATTGAAATCGCTGCAACAACGGCACGAAGTCCGCCTTCGCGGGCTACTGGTTTTCGCTCGGGACGCAGACCTCGGGACGCGCTACTGGCTTTCGCCCAGCCGCGGTGACGGCATGGGCAGCCTGAGATCCGGCGCGCATGAAGGCGGCCGCGTGCAGCCTCGCGCTGTTGGCTTCCCGTGTTGGTTGCTGCGGATTCATCCGATTGCCCGCCGTCGGCTCCGTTGACGGGCGCCGCTCCGGAATCCCTCTTGCTTGCCGTCCATTCTCGTAGCCCGCACCCGGTCCATCCTCCTCCGCCTGACCCGATGACCTCACCATTCCGCCGGCTCGTTGCGCGCACGGCCGCACCGCTGGCGCTGGCCGCCGCCCTGCTCGCGGCGCCCACGGCCGCGCGGGCGCAGATCCCGGCAGACGCGCGCTGGAGCGTGATCGCCACCGAGCACTTCCGCGTGCACTACACGCCGGGGCTCGAGCCGCTGGCCCGCCGCGCCGGCACCCGCGCCGAGGAGGCGTGGGCCGAGCTGTCGGCCGCGCTGGTGCGGGCGCCGGGCGGGCGCGTGGACCTGGTGGTGACCGACAACGTGGACTTCGCCAACGGCTTCGCCGGGCCGTTCCCGCGCAACCGCGTGGTCATCTTCGCGCACCCGCCGGTGGACGAGCCCACGCTGGCCTTCTACGACGACTGGGTCGACCTGGTGCTCACCCACGAGCTCACCCACGTCTTCCAGCTCGACTACGCCCGCGGCCTCCCCCGGCTGCCGCGCCTGGTGCTGGGCCGCGCCCCCGTCTCCTTCCCCCACACCACCACCCCCAGCTGGACCAAGGAGGGGCTGGCCACCTACCTGGAAAGCCGGCTCACCCGCGCCGGCCGCGTGCGCGGCAGCTACCACGACATGGTGCTGCGCGCGGCGACCCTGGAAGACCGCTTCTTCCCGCTCGACCGGGTGTCGGGCGACCCCACCTCGTGGCCGGGCGGCAACACGCGCTACGTCTATGGGTCGATGTTCCTCACCTGGCTGGCGCAGACGCACGGCGAGGAGGCCGCGGGCGAGTTCGTGCGGCGCTACGGCGGCCAGGTGCTCCCGTTCCTCCTCGACCGCGCGGCCGACAAGTCGTACGGCATCTCCTTCTCCAACGCCTACCGCGAGTGGCGGTACCAGCTGCAGACGCGCTACCGCGCCCTGGCCGACTCGCTGCGCCGCGCCGGCGTCACCGAGCCCGAGGTGCTGACGGGGGAAGGGTACGAGGCCGAGTTCCCGCGCTGGTCGCCCGACGGCAGCACCATCGCCTTCGGCTCGTTCACCGCGCGCGAGCAGATGGAGGCGCGGGTGGTGGACATGCGGGGCCGCGAGCGCACGCTGGCCTCGCGCACCACGCAGGCGCCCGCGTCGTGGGCGCCCGACGGGGGGTCGCTGCTCACCTCCATGCTCGAGGCGCAGGGCCCCTTCCGCTACTTCTCGGACCTGTACCGCATCAGCGCGGGCGGCGGGCGGCAGAGGCTCACGCACGGGGCGCGCATCATGGCGCCCGACGTGGCGCGCGCGGGCGGGCGGATCGTGGCGCTGCGCAGCGCGCCGGGGACCACGGTGCCGGTGGTGCTCGACGCGCCCGGCGCCGCCCCGCGCGACCTGGCGCAGCCATCGCTCGACGTGCAGTGGGCCGACCCGCGCTGGTCGCCCGACGGCAGCCGCATCGCCATCGGCCGCTGGCGGCAGGGCGGCTTCTACGACGTGGTGATCCTGGACGACCGGGGAAGCGTGGTCGCGCAGGTGACCGACGACCGCGCGGTGGACATGACGCCCGGCTGGTCGCCCGACGGCCGCTACGTCCTCTTCTCCTCCGACCGCACCGGCATCCCCAACCTGTACGCGTACGACACGCAGGGCGGGCGGCTGATGCAGGTGACCAGCGTGCTGACCGGCGCCTTCCAGCCCGACGTGTCGCCCGACGGGCGCTGGATCGCCTTCCAGTACTACCGCGCGGACGGCTTCCACATCGCCCGCATCCCCTTCGACCCGGCCACCTGGCGCGAGGCGCCGCCCGTCCGCGAATCGGTCTCCGCTCCCGCCGGCGCCCCGCAGCCCGACCCCACGCGGAGCACCGACGCGCCCGCTGGCCGCTATTCGGCCCTGCGCTCGGTGCTGCCGGCCTACTGGGAGCCGGTCGTGGTCAGCAGCGGCACCTTCGGCACGGGGCTGGGGGCGGCGACCAGCGGCAACGACGTGGTGGAGCGGCACCTGTGGGCGGCCTACGGGCAGGTGTACACGCGCGACGGGAAGATGGAGGCCGGCGCCGGCTACCTGTTCCGTGGGCTGGGCAACCCCACGCTGGGGATCTCGGCGTTCCAGGACTGGGACGGGCTGGGCACCTTCACCGAGAACTCGCCCGAGGGGCCGGTGGCGAACACGCTGCTCGAGCGCGAGCGCTCGGCCAGCCTGGTGGCCACCTTCGCGCGGCCGCGCTTCCGCTCGTACTCGTGGCTGAGCCTGGGGGCCAACGTGCGCGACCGCGAGCGGGAGTGGACGCGGGGCCAGGGCACGCTTGCCGTGCTGCTGGAGCCGCCGTCGGAGGTGGGTGCAATCGCCACGGTGGGCGTGTCCACCGCGCGCGGGTACCCGTTCTCGGTGAGCACGCAGGACGGCGTGGTGGCCGCCGCGTCGGTGGAGGGGCGGCGCTTCGTGGAGCCGCTCCCCAGCGAGACGTCGGTGCGCGGCTACACCCGGGTGACCGGGCGCACGCAGGCGTACCGCGGCTTCCGGGGGTGGGGGTTCGCGCGGCACGTGCTGGCGCTGCGCGGCACCGGCGCGGCCGACTTCGGCTCGCGCACGCCGCTGTTCACCGCGGGCGGCGAGACCGGCGACGTGCTGGGCGGGCCGCTGGGCACCGGCTTCGGGCTGAGCAGCACGCGCGACCTGTTCGTGCGCGGCTGGGCCGAAGACTCGCAGATCGGCGACCGGGTAGTGGCGGGAACGGCGGAGTGGCGCTTCCCGCTGCTGCTGGTGCAGCGCGGGGTGGGCCTGATCCCGCTGTACCTGGACAAGACGTGGGGGACGGCGTTCGTGGACGCGGGCACCGCCTGGTGCGCCGAGCGCTGCGACCCCGAGCTCCAGGCGATCTTCCCCCGTGCCGACCCGATGGTGTCGGTGGGCGCCGAGGTGGGCGGCGACTTCGTGGTCGGCTTCGTGGCGGCGATCCGCCTGCGCGCCGGTGTGGCGCTCCCCGTGTCCACCGCCGCCACCCTGAGCGGCGTGGGGCGCCCCGGCGCAAAGGCCTACTTCACCGTCGGCCAGTCCTTCTGATCCAGCGTCCGTCAAAAAGACTTGGCTCACGCAGAGTCAGCAGAGTCAGCAGAGAACAGCGGTTTTCTCTGCTGACCCTGCTGACTCTGCGTGAGATTTCGCTGTTGATCCTTGCGGTGTTTCCATCGATGACGGAAAGCGGCCCCGCCGTCCCGGGTGGACGGCGGGGCCGCTCTGACGTCTGCTGATGGGGAAGCCGGCTACGCGTCCGTCGTCCGGCGGGGAGCGACGTTGGCGCGCACCAGCAGGCGCGCCACCGTGCGCGGCGACACGGGCGACAGGAAGTGGGCCGGCGGCACCAGCAGCCGCAGGCGCCGCGAAACCTGCTGCTGCGCGGCCAGCGTGAGCAGCACCGGCGTGTCGGCGTCGAGCGCGTCCACCGCGGCGCGGTCAGCGGCGTCCACCACGCGGATGTCGCTGCCGCCGGCCAGCGCACGCAGCCGCTCGCCGTAGGCCGGGTCGGCCACCACGGCCGTCAGCGGCCCACGCTGCACCCACTCCTCCACCGCCTGCACCACCTCGGGCGAGAGGCGCGCCAGCACCAGCGGCTTGTGCAGCCCGGCGCAGGTGGCTGCCAGGTCGTGCACGTGGTAGTGCGTGGTCACCACCAGGTCGGCATCGCGCAGCGCCTGCGCCAGCTCGCGGCGCGCCTCGGCGCCGGCGGCGGGGTCCACGGGGATCGTCTCCATCCCCCACTGGCTGCTCAGCTCGTGGCAGAGCGCGGCGCGCCCGTCGGCCGTGCCTTCCACGCACACGCAGCGGATGGGCACCGCCTGCGTCCAGCGGCGCACCAGGTCCGACAGGCCGGGCACGCGCACCTGCAGCGCGGCCGCCTGGTCCACCACGCCGGCCAGCCAGTCGGCCGTCTCGTTCAGCTGCGGCTCCTCGTCCTCGTGCGGCAGCGCGGCCACCCGCACCCCGCGGCGGTAGCGCACCTCCACCAGCCCCGCCCCCGCCAGCCGCCGGTACGCCGCCGACACCACCCGGTGGTCGATCGCCGTCTCCTGCGCGGCGTCGCGGATGCTGGGCAGGCGGTCGCCCGGGCGCAGGTAGCCGGCGTGCAGCCCGGCGGCGATCCCCGCGCGCAGGCGCTCGGCCAGCGAGCCGGCGGTGGCCTGCGCCAGCAGCACGCGGCGCATCTCGGCCTCGGTCCACCCGCGCCCCTCGGCCTGGGTGTCGGCGGGACGGATCAGCGACACCGTGCCGCGCACCATCCCCGAGGCGTCGGCCAGCGGGGCCAGGGTGAGCTCCACCGGCAGCGAGCCGCCGTCGCGCAGCTCGGCCAGCGCCGCTCCCCGCACCGGCTCGCCCGCCGAGCGGGCGGCGTCCAGCAGCCCCTCGTCCACCACGGCGGGGTTGGGGCGCCCGGCCAGCTCCTCCTCGCTCCACCCCAGCAGCTCGCGCGCGGCGCGGTTCCACGCCAGCACCGAGCCGTCCAGGTCCATCGCCGCGGCGGCCATGGGGAGCGAGTCGATCATCATCCGCGCCACCCCCATCTGCTCGGCGCGGGCGGCCTCGCTGGCGCGGCGCGCGGTCACGTCGGTCAGCCACCAGCCGTAGGTCATCCCCTCGCCCTGCGGCACCTGCCACACCCGCGCCTCGGCCTCCAGCGGCAGCCGCCCGCGGGGCTGCAGCGTCACCTCCAGCGTGCGCCCCTTCGCCTCGCGCGCCAGCTCGTTGAGCACCCGGCGGAAGCCGCGGCGCGACTCGTCGGCCACGTACACCGCCAGCGGCTTCCCCGGCAGCTCGGCCACCGGCACCCCCAGCAGCTCCGCCGCCCCCGCGTTGGCGTAGAGCACGGCGCCGAAGGTGTCGGTGAGCACCACCGGGAACGGCGCCGCGGTCACCACGTCGTGGAAGCGCCAGTCGCCCTCGCGCTCGCGCGTGCGCTCGTCGTCGCGCAGCTGCTCGCCGGCGGCCTCGGCCGACGCCAGCTCCTCCTGGGTCACGCGCAGCTCTTCCACGGCCACGCGCAGCTCTTCGATGGTGCGCTCCAGCAGGTCGTGCTCACCGGCGGGCGCGGGAACGCCGTTCACGCCCGCGTTCGAGTCGAGGTGGTCCAGAAACTCGGACAGACTCCTGAAATCGGCCATCGGTTCCATCACCGCTGAGAGTGGTTACGCTGTTCACTTCGATCTGCAACGCGCGCGCCGGGCATGCCGTGCCTCGTTCCCGCCGCGGCCGCTCATAGGTCGCCGGAGCGTTGAGCCCGACACCCGCGCAGGGCCATCCGTCCAGCAAGCTGCGTGCTAATTGTACAACCTTTGTCCACGATAATGCCGGTACAGTGATCATGCCGGCTCCGCTCCGCGCTCATCGGCCCGGCGCCCCGGTATCTTCCATTGCGCGAGCGCAAAGTGTCGCCTGCAGCGCGCGCCCGGGTGCGTCCGGCAGCGGGGCGCGCGGCTGCTCACGACGCGTCGCCGGTGAGCGGCAGGGTGAAGAAGAAGGTGCTTCCCTCGCCGGGCACGCTCTCGGCCCAGATGCGGCCGCCGTGCGCGTCCACGATCCCCTTGGCGATGGCCAGCCCCAGCCCCAGCCCGGCGCGGTCGCCGCGCCTGGCCTGCCAGAAGCGGTCGAACAGCCGCGGCAGGTGCGCGGGGTCGATCCCCGGGCCGGCGTCCTTCACCCAGAACCCCACGCCGTCGCCCGAGGGCGCCGCGCCCACGGCGACGGTGCCCCCCGGTGGGCTGAACTTGACCGCGTTGCCCAGCAGGTTGCTGAGCACCTGCAGCAGCCGCGCGCGGTCGGCGGGCACGTCGGGCACGTCGGCGCTGGCGTCCACCGCCAGCACCACCCCGCGCTCGGCGGCCAAGCCGTGGTACATCTCGGCCGCGGCGCGGATCGCCTTCACCGGCTGCACCTGGTCGCGCTGCAGCACGCGGGTGCCGGCCTCCAGCGCCACCACCTCCACCAGGTCGTGGATCAGCGACGCCATCTGCTCGGCGGCGTTGCGGATGGTGCGCACCTGCAGGCGCTCGCGCTCGCCCAGCTGGCCGGGGTCGCCGTACTCGTCCAGGATCACCGACGCCAGCAGCACCGCGTTGAGCGGGTTGCGCAGGTCGTGGCTCACCACGGCCAGCACTTCCTCTCTCGCCTGCGTGGCCGCGCGCGAGTCGCGGTAGAGGCGGGCGTTGTCCACGCCCATGGCGGTGCGCCGGGCCAGCTCGCCGGCCAGCGCCAGGTCTTCGCCGTCGAAGGCGGGCTGGTCGGTGCCGCGCACCAGCGTCAGCGCGCCCAGCGTGCGCCCGCGGGCCTGCAGCGGCACCACCACCCCCGAGGCCGCGCCCATCTCGCGCGCCTGCCGGCGCTGGGCGGGGTCGGGGAAGGCGGCGGCGACCGTGTGCTCGCTCCCCTCCAGCAGCGACGCCTCGCCGGTGCGCATGGCGCGGGCGACCGGGTGCGCGCTCGCCGGGTCGAAGGGCGAGGCGCGCAGGAGCGCCTGCAGCGCGGCCGAGCGGGCGGGGTCGTGGTGCGCGGCGGCGCAGGCCACCTGCGCGCCGGGCGAGCCCACCCGCACCACGCACCAGCCGCCCACCGCCGCGGCGGCCACCTCGGCCACGCGCCGCAGCATCTCGTCGCCGTCGAGCGACGCCGACAGCGCCTCGCCGGCCGCGGCCATCAGGCGCTCGGCGGCGGCGCGGCGGTGGCGGTCCTGCACGTCGCGGAAGAAGACCGCCACCCCCTCCTGGGTGGGGAAGGCGTTGACCTCCACCCAGCGCCGGGCCAGCGGCGACCAGGCCTCGGCGCGCACGGCGCGCCCCTCGGCCAGCGCCATCGCCGGCGCCTCGGCCACCGCCCAGTCGGCCGGGCCCGGGAACGCCTGGGCGGCGGTGCGGCCCAGCAACTCGGCGCGGCCCACCCCCCACAGCGCCTCGGCGCCCTGGTTCAGGTAGGTGAAGCGTCCCTCGGCGTCCAGGCTGAAGAAGGCGTCGCTGGTGGCCTCGAGCACCTCGGCCAGGCGCCCCTCGGCGCGGTCTGCGGCGCAGCGGGCGGCGTGCTCGGCGGCCAGCAGGCGCTCGGCCTCCTCGGCGCGGCGGCGCCCGGTCACGTCGCGCAGGATCCACCACAGCGCATGGCTCCCGGCGTGCAGCCGAGCCGCCGGCTGCACGGTGCAGCTCACCCGCACCGGCGGGCCGCGGCGGGGGGTGAGCGTCACCTCGAAGTCGTTGACCCGCGCGCCGCCCGCGGCGCGGTTCACCTGCTCGCGGAAGGCGCGCAGCCCGGCTCCGGCCACGAACACGGCCAGCGGCTTGCCCGCCAGCCCGCGCTCCATCACCCCCAGCAGCTCCGCGGCGGCGCGGTTGCTCTCGCGGATGGTTCCGTCGGGCCCGGTCACCAGGTAGGGCTCGGGGGCGAGGAGGAAGAGGTCGGCGTAGCGCTGGCGCTCGGTGTCGAGCATGAGCTGGCTGGCGGCCAGGCTCTCGTTCTGCACGCGCAGCTCCTCGTCGCTCACCTCCAGCTCTTCCAGCGCCGACAGCAGCTCGTCCATCGCGCGCTGCAGCAGCGGGTCGCCGGCGGACACGCCGCCCAGCGCGGTGGCCCGCGCGCGCGCGTCGTCGATCCGCGTCTGGAAGGGAGATTCGATCGGCATTCGGGCCGGTCCAGTCGTGGTCGGGGGAGCGGGCGGGAAAGCCCCGTCCGGCAGGATCGTCGCCCGGCTCGCCGCGAGGGTTCCCGCGGCGGATGCCGGGATCAAACCGGCGCCGCCCGAGCTCCGTCGCCGCCGCCGGCCGTCACGCCGTGCTTGTCCGCCACGTCGTCGGCCGCCACGTCCTCGCCCTCTACGCGGTCGTCCGTCACGCCGTCCGCCCGCGCCGTGTCGTGCTTCCGCGCGTCGAGCTCGGCGCGCAGGTGGTTCATCCGCGACCACAGGCGGAGCCGGCCGCTTTCGATCCGCTCCATCCGCTCGGCGATGTGCCGGCTGCGTTCCTTCGCCGCCTCGCGAAGCATCTGGAGCCGTGCGATGTCGATCCTCATGAACCCGTCAAGGTTTGCAGCGCGCCCGGTGCCGCCGCCCATTGGCCGGGACTCGACGATGCAGTACAAGCGTTGATGCGCCAGAGACTTGGAGATTACGGGCAGCCGCAAGGCCGCGGTATCGGGAGCGTAGGAAGGGGTGTCGGGGAATTCCCCGACACCGGGGGAACGGATGAAGTTCGGGCGGTGATGGCAAACGATGGCGGCGCAAGCGCTTGCGTGCATCTCTGTCCGCTTCCGAGCGTCCGGGGACGGCGTGAACGCGGAGCAGCGGAGTAAACGGAGGGAATGGAGGACTGCGGAAGCGCGGGGGGATCAGAGCGAGTCTGCGTGAGATCGTCCGCACCATCCAGGGACGATCGACGGCGGTGACGCACTCAAAGTCAGCAGAGGTAGGAGAAACGACGGAGTTCAGCCGATGGCGGGGAGGTGGTTCGCGACTCCCAATCCCCTCGGGACCACGAAGAACGTGGGTGCGGCGACAGCCTCCGCGTTCCACCCGCGGTTCTCCGTTTCCTCCGCTGCTCCGCGTTCATGCGGTTGCTAGGGCCGGACGCAGGCGGCGAAGTCGGGGGCGAATCGCGGAAAGCAGGATCACCCCCCGGTGAGCCACCCCTGCTGCACGGCGTAGCGCACCATCTCGGTGCGGCTGCGCAGCCCCAGCTTGTCGGTGATGCGGGCCTTGTAGGTTTCCACCGTCTTGGTGCTGATCCCCAGCTGCGCGGCGATCTCCTTGTTGCTGGCGCCCCAGGCGATGCGGCGCAGCACCTCTTCCTCGCGGTCGCTCAGCGCCTCGGGCGGCGCGCTGCCGGCGCGGGTGCGCGCGGCGCCCGTGAGCACGCTCCCGGCCAGCAGCGGGTCCACGTAGGTGCCCCCGGCGGCCACCGCCTCGATGGCGCGCACCAGCTCGGCGGCGGCGGCGCGCTTGAGCACGTAGCCGGCGGCGCCGGCCTGCAGCAGCCGGGTGAGGTGGCCGCGGTCCTCGTGCATGGTCAGCGCGAGGATGCGCACGACCGGAACGTCGCGCCGGATCCGCTCGGTGGCCTCGGCGCCGTCCAGCACCGGCATCGACACGTCCATCACCAGCACGTCGGGGCGGAGGAGCGCGGCCACGCGGCACGCCTCGGCGCCGTCGCGCGCCTCGCCCACCACCGTCATCCCCGGGGTGCCGTCCACCAGGGTGCGCAGCCCCGCACGCACCACCTCGTGGTCGTCGGCCAGCACGATGCGCAGCACCGTCATTCGCCGTCCTCCCGCCCGCCCTGGTCGTGCACGGGCAGCCGCACGAACAGCGTGGTCCCCGCCCCCGGCGCCGACTCGATCTCGATCACGCCCCCCAGCAGCCGCGCCCGCTCCTTCATTCCCAGCAGCCCCAGCCGTCCGCCCTCACCGGCGGGCGCGGTGGCCGCCTCCACGTCGAAGCCGCGGCCGTCGTCCTCCAGGATCACCGCCACCGAGCCCGGGCGCCGCTCCAGCACCAGGCTCACCGAGCGGGCCTCGGCGTGCCGCGCCACGTTGGTGAGCCCCTCCTGCACGGCGCGGAAGAGCGTGGTCTCCACGTCGGGCCCGAAGCGCTCGTCCACGATCCCCACCGCCTGGAAGTCGGCCTCCACGCCGTGCCGCTCGGCCCATTCGTTCAGGCGCCCCTCCAGCGCCCGGCGCAGCCCCAGCCGGTCGAGCGCGGGAGGGCGCAGCTCCAGCGCCACGGTGTGCACCTCTCGCGCGATCTGCTCGCCCAGGCGCTCCAGCTCGCCCAGCGCCCCGTGCGCCCGCCCGGGTCCGGGGGCCAGCGAGCGCAGGCCCAGCAGCAGCGCCGCCACCAGCTGCCCCATCTGGTCGTGCAGCTCGCGCGAAAGGCGCAGCCGCTCCTGCTCCTCGGCGCGGGCCAGCTGCCGCAGCAGCTCGTCGCGCGCGCGCTCCAGCGCCTCGCGCTGCGCCATCTGCGTGGCCAGCACCTCGTTGGCGATGGCCAGCTCGGCGGTGCGCTCGGCCACGCGCCGCTCCAGGTCGGCGTGGGCCTGCTCCAGCTCGGCGGCCGCCTGGCGCTGCGCGGTGACGTCGCGGAAGAGCACCGCCAGGCGCCGCTGCTCGGGCTCGCCCATGCGGAAGGCGTACACGTCGTACCAGCGGCCGCCCAGCGCCCCGGCGCGCGCCTGGAAGCGGGCGGGCTCGCCGGTCAGGGCGATGCGGCCGTAGGTCTCGAACCAGTACGCCTCGTGGTCGCTGGCCAGCGCGCGCATGGTCTTCCCCGCCGCGCCGGCCAGGCCGGTGTGCCGCTCGAAGGCGGGGTTCACCTCCACGAAGCGGTAGTCCACCGGCGCGCCCCCGTCGAACAGCACCTCCACGATGCAGAACCCCTCGTCGATCGAGTCGAAGAGGAGCCGGAAGCGCGCCTCGCTCTCGCGCAGCGCCGCCTCGGCCTGGTGCCGGCGGGTGGCGTCCTGGCCCATCTTCACGTAGCGCATCACGCCGCCGGCGTCGCGGATGGCGCGCATGCTCCCCTCGATGAACACCCGCGAGCCGTCCTTGCGCAGGTGCCAGCGCACGTCGAGCGCCGAGCCGCGGCTGCGCGCGGTGGCGATCTCCTTCTCGGGCACGCCGGCCGCCACGTCCTCGGGCACGAAGAGGATGTCCACCCGCTGCCCGACGGCCTCCTCCGCCGTCCAGCCGAACACGGCCTGGGCGCCCGGCGGCCAGGTCTCGATGCGGCGCTGGTCGTTGGTGGTGAAGATGGCGTAGCCGCGGGCGCCCTCCACGATGGCGCGGTGCCGCGTCTCGCTGTCGCGCAGCGCCGCCTGCGCCCGGGCGCGCTCGGCCTCGGCCCACACGCGGTCGGCCACGTCGCGCACCAGCTCCACCTCGGCGTCGGTCCACTGGCGGGGCAGGGCGTGGTGCACCGCCAGCACGGCGTGCAGGCGGCCGCCCTTGAGGATGGGCGCGCCCACCGTGGCGCGGATCCCCAGCGCCTCGTGCCGCTCGCCGCCCGGGCGGCCGCGCAGCTCCACGCGGGTGTCGTGGCACCAGCGCATGCGCCCCCGCCGGTAGCCCTCGCCCACGCCGAAGTCGTCCAGCCGGTAGCGCCCGAGCAGGCCGGGGAGCGTGAGGTCGGTCCACTCGGCGGCGACGGTGGCGTGCTCGCCCGCATGGTCCACCTCGGCATACACCACCCGGTCCACCCCCATGTGCTGGCCCAGCATGTCGGCCGCGGCGAACGCCACCGCGCCCGGGTCGTCCAGCTCGCGCAGCCGGTCGCCCAGGGTGAGGAGGAAGCGCTGCCGCGCCTCGCTCTCGCGCAGCGCCGCCTCGGCGGCGCGGCGCAGCGTCACGTCCTGGCCGATCTTGAGGAAGCTCGACCTCCCGCTGGCGTCGCGCAGCAGGCGGGTGCTTCCGTCGATGAACACCCGCGAGCCGTCCTTGCGCAGGTGCCAGCGCACGTCGCCCGCGATGCCCTGCTCGCGCGCCACCTCCAGCTCGGTCTGCGGCGCGCCGCGCTCGCGGTCTTCGGGCACGAAGGTGATGTCCACCGGCTGCCCGATGGCTTCCTCGGCGGTCCAGCCGAACACCGCCTGCGCGCCCGGCGGCCAGCTTTCGATGCGGCCCTGCTCGTTCGCGGTGTAGATGGCGTAGTCGCGCGCCCCCTCCACGATCATGCGGTGGCGGGTCTCGCTCTGGTGCAGCGCCGCCTGGGCGCGCGAGCGCTCGGTCTCGGCCCACACCCGCTCGCCCACGTCGCGCAGCAGCGCCACCTCGGCGTCGGTCCAGCGGCGCGGGGCGGGGGCGTGCGCGGCCATCAGCGCGCAAACCCTGCCGCCGCGCATCAGCGGCACCGCCAGCGCCGCGCGCATCACGGCCGTCCCGCGGCCGTCTCGGGGTGTGCCGGTGGACGGGGGGGCCACGTCGTCCACGCGGTGGATCTCACCCGGCTCACCACCCCCGGCCAGCTCGGCGAGCGGGTGGGTGCCGGCCAGCCCGGGGAGGGCGCCCGCGCTCCAGGCGGCTTCCACGGTGGCGGTGTCGCCGGCCGGGTCCACCACGGCGTACACCACGCGCCCCGCCTTCAGCCGCTCGCCCACCAGCTCGGCGGCGGCCGACGCGATCCCGCGCGCGTCGGCGAGGTCGCGCAGCCGGTCGCCCAGGCGCGACTGGAACGCCGCGACCGCCTCGGGGCGCCCGCTCACCGGCTGGCCGTGGGCGCGTGGCGCACGGCCGCGTTCGCGGCGGGCGCCCGGGTGCTCCGGGTGGCCGACGCGACGGTGCCTGGCCACCGTGCTGGGGTCGTGCTCATGGGCCGTTTCCCGTGGACGGATGCGGCCGGCCCGCGGTGCGGCCGGCATGCCGGAGCGGACGGTTCGGGCGGAACCTCCACCCACGGCCGCCCGCGCCGGCGGACAAGGAGACGTGCAACGCGCGGGCCGGACGCGTTTATGGAGGCTGTCGCCCATGGCCCGGTGCGGCGGCGCGGGAAGGGCGTGCCGGGGGATGGGGCGGGAAGGGGCCAATGCCCTGATCCCGTCGTACCGGCTTTTCCCCCATCGAGAGCGCGCGGCCGGAGCCGTGCCGTCAATCGTTTCGCGACACGGCCTTTCGGGTTCTCGACCGCGCGCGTATTCTCTCTGGAGTCCTTCGATCCCGTGCCGCCCGGCGAGGTTCCCGCACAATGACGCGCCCGCTGCATCCCCGCCGCAAGCCGTACGCCCCCCGGCGCGCTCCGCCGCCCATCCTGCACCGGCTCGACAGCCGCTCGTTCCGCGGCCTGGAGATCCTGGGCGAGCACGACGAGCTGCCCGCCTACGTGCTCTGGTCGGCCTTCCAGGATGCCGAGCTGTGGGCGGGCGCCGCCACCGACGCACCGCTCTACCACGGCGGGGCCGACTGGGCGCAGTTCATCTCACGGCTGGGCGCGACCTTCGCCCCGATCGTTCCGGCGCTTCGCGTTCTGGCCGAGCTCCCGCGGCTGGCGCCGGGCGACGACGCCGCGGCGGTGGGCGGGGGGTGCGACACCATCGCCGAGTGGTCGGAGCTGCGCGGCAAGCTGGGCACCGCGGTCGAGTTCGCCCAGGTGGCCAGCGCGGCCCATCCCGACCACCCGATGTACGCGGCGCGCGCGGCCCGGCTGCTGAAGGAGCGGGCCGAGTGGAGTCGCTCGGCGAGCTGGTACGACCACGCCATCCACAACGCCCGGCGCGTAGGCGACTGGTACGCCTACTCCGACGCGTACTGCGGGCTCGCCGGCCTGTTCGCCGAGCGCGGCAACTTCCCCCGCGCGCGGCGCCTGCTGCAGCGCGCGCTGCGGGCGGCGCTGCGCAACCACGTGGACGAGCAGGCGGCCAACGCGTACCACTACCTCTTCACCCTCGAGGCGGTGGCCGGGAACTGGGACCGGGCCGAGGGCCTGGTGGTGAAGGCGCTCGCCAAGTACCCCGACGATTCTCCCAGGCGGGCCCGGCTCGCGCGTGACCTGGCCTACCGCTGGATCCTGCGCGGCTACTTCGACCGGGCGCTCCCCCTCGCCCAGGAGGTGCTGCGGCACTTCGCCACGCCGGGGCTGCGCGCGCTGGCCTGGTCCGACATCGCACGCGCCGCCGCCGGCGCCGGCGAGGAAGAGACGTTCGAGCGCGCGTGGGCCCAGGCGAAGGTGCTGCTGGACGAGGGGCTGAGCGAGCCGTACGCCATCACCATCCTGCTCAACCTCGCGCACGGCGCTGCCTTCCGCGGCGAGGCGGCGCGGGCGCGCTTGCCGGCGCGGCAGGCCGCCGAGCTGGCGCGCAGCCGCGGCGAGCCGCAGTCGGTGCTGGAAGCCGAGGCGCTGCTCGAGTCGCTCCTGTCGGCGGGCCGCGTCTCGCCCGAACGGCCGCCGCCGCGCCGGGCGGGCACCCTGGTGGACGAGGTGCTGCGGCTTCTGCAGGAGCACCGGGCGGTGGCATAGCCTGCCACCGCCCGGTTTGGTGTTCGCCCCGTACCGTGCCGATCCGGTCGGACGATCGCGCCCCCGCGGGACGAACCGACTCACACGGGAGCAACGTGGCAACGGGAGCGCCGGTCGTCTTCCCCGGTCTCTCCGTTGCCTCCGTTGCCCCGTGTGACACCGTTCCGTAGCGGTCCTGCCGAATGCAAGCTCGATCGCCCGGCCTGGTCTCAAGACCCGCCGCCCAGGAAGCCGGTACCGTCGTGGCGGGGCGGCGGCGGCGGCGTTTGCGGCGCGGTCGGGCTTTTCGTGCCACAGGCAGCAAGAGCAACGAGAGCGGCGAATGCGGCGATGCGGAGCTTCATGGGTCGCCTCCAGGCGGGTTGAAGATGGATTGCGGGAAAATCCGCATGGTGAACATAGTACGTGCAGGCCCCGTTGTCCGCTCTGAATGAGACGGAGGCGGCTGGCCGGAACATTTGCCGCATCCCCGCGTCTCGTCCACGAGCACCTCCACCCCCCGGATCGTCCCGCACGACCCCCCCATGGAACGATGGCAGCCCAGCGATTTGGCTGCCTCCGTCTCCAAAGGTGCGTATTTGCGCCCCGAACCCGTCACCACCGCGGAGCGGACCGCCGCGCCCGGCCGCTTCGTGCTCCTGGCTTTCAGGCACCTGTCACGCCGTTTACTTTGTTATCCACGCGGGCTGTCACCGGAGCGGCTCTCCCGGCGTGCCGGGTACGCCGACCCGCGGAAAGGCTGGTTCGCCGATCCGAAATCGTCCGCGGCCACCGGGCCGTGCGGCGTCACACCTCGGGTGGCAGCCCCCGCCTCCGCGCCCGGGACCGCGGATGCCGGTCCCGGGATTCCGATTCATGCGCACGCCGATCGGGCCAAACTCGCTCCATGTCGAACCCTTCCTCACCCTCTCCCGCAGGCGAGCTCGAGCGGCTGAACGAAGAGCTGGCGGCCACTGCGCGCGCGGCGGCCCGGCTCCTCACCCTGCCGCGCTACGATGAAGCCCAGCTGGCCGAGCTGGACGTGCGCGCGCGGAAGCTGCGCGCCGCCATCGGCCAGGCGCAGCCGCCGCCGGCCGAGCACGACGAGCCGGTGATCCTGACTCCCCCCGGCGAGCGGCGGGGCTGGCTGGCTTCGGGGGGATGAGCCGCCCCTGGGGGAAGAGGTGCACCACGGGGGAGGAGGCGTGACGTGGAGAACGAGCCCGGCACCAGCCTGCGCGCCGAGCGCGAGCGCGACCCCGCCGCCTTCGCCCGGCAGGTGGCCGAGATCCGCGCCACCCTGCGCAGGCACCTGGACGAGGTGAGCCTGCGCCAGGCGGCGCGCGAGGTGGGGATGAGCGCCACCGGCCTCTCCAAGTTCCTCGGCGGTGCCGAGCCCTACATCCGCACGGTGGGCAAGCTCCGCGCGTGGCACGCCGCCCGGGTCGGCGCCCGCCGCGATCGGCCGGGCGACGCGTAGGGGGCGCGGCCCGGTCCATTCCTCATGACGGCCGCACAGCACTGAAGAGCCGTTCCGTACCATCACCCCTCGGAGCCACGTTCCTCGACCCGCAATCCCGCCTCGACACCGCCGTCCATTCCCGCCGGCAAACCCTCGGCGTTATCTTGCGCACGGCTCCGGCCACCCGTACCGGCGGGGGACGTCCCTGATCCGTCCCCCCGAGCCGCACCCCGCGCCCCATCCGACTCGACCCGACGCGATCCCAGCGATGCCGACCCTTTCCTCTCCCGCCGCGGACGATCTCGCGCGGCTGAACCAGGAGCTCGCGGCCACCGCGCGCGCCACCGCCATGCTCCTCATCCAGCCGCGCCACGACCCGGCGGAGCTGGCGAAGCTGGACGTGCGCGCGAAGGAGCTGCGCGCCGCCATCCGGCGGGTGGAGGCGGCGGCGGAGGAGAACGAGCCCGTGGTCCTCGCCTCGCGCCACCCCGTCTTCGCGCCGCCGCCCGCGGGCGATGCACCCGCGCGCCGGGTCGCCGGGAAGCAGAAGCGGCCACGAGCGTGACCGCCGCGGCCGGCGGACGGCCTGGATCCCATCCGCATACCAGATCCGCATGATTCATCGCGGCAGCAGGGTCTGCTGAGATGTCACACGGAGACACGGAGGCACAGAGAAAAACCTGCAGTTCTCTGTGTCTCTGTGCCTCTGTGTGAGCAAGCAGTTCAGCTGGATCTGGCATCACGCGCGGCGGCCCCGGTGGCGCGCGAGTGCCGCATCGGAATTTCAGCACTGATGCATGGTGGGGGGGATGGCACGCATCATCGGGCTCGACCACGTGCAGGTGGCGATGCCGCCGGGCGGCGAGGCGCAGGCGCGCGCCTTCTACGCCGGTGTGCTGGGAACCGCGTCGAGCTGGGCGAGACGACGTGACGAGCCCGGCGGAGCTTGTGGAGCTTTGCCGGGCGCCGCACTTTTCCGGTCCGAAGGATGTCACCAGGGCCGCACCCCATCCAACCGGCGCTCACATGGACAACTGCATCTTCTGCAAGATCATCCGCGGCGAGATCCCGTCGCCGCGCGTGGCGGAGGGCGACGACTGGATCGCCATCCGCGACATCAACCCCGCCGCACCGGTGCACGTGCTGGTGATCCCGCGCCGCCACGTGGAGTCGGTGGACGCGCTGGGCGACGGCGATGGGCCGCTGGCGGGCACGCTGCTGCTGGCCGCGCGCGACGTGGCGCGGCAGGAGGGGGTGGCGGCCAGCGGCTACCGCACCGTGATCAACACCGGCGCCGAGGGCGGCCAGACGGTGGCGCACCTGCACGTGCACGTGATCGGCGGCCGGCAGCTCACCGGGCACGGCACGGCGTAGGCTCCGCGTCCTGCCGGGGCGGCGGGCACCGCCGTCCGGTTCGCCTGGAACCCCGGCTGTCTCGACCGGGGGCAACAGCTTTGCCTCACGCAGAGTCAGCAGAAACAGCAGCAGAGAACAGCCGTTTTCTCTGCTGACTCTGCTGACTCTGCGTGAGGCTTTGCCGTTTTCTGCCGTCGGACGGCGAGGTCTTCGGGTGGGGTGGGAAGGGGGAGGGCGGGTGGAGCGGAGGGGGCGGGCGTCGTGCGGCAGGCGGGGAGGACGGGTTCAGGCCGCGGCTCAGCCGCTGGCGCCCGGGGTCTTGCCGCGCGCGACCTCGGCCTTCACCGCGGCCGGCGCGCCCGCCAGCGCCTCGCCCTCCTCGGTGTCGGCGGCGGGAAGAGCCAGGGTGAAGGTGCTGCCGCGGCCGGGGGCGCTGTCCAGCGTGAGCCGGCCGCCCAGCAGCTCGGCGGTGCGCCGGGCCACCGACAGCCCCAGCCCGGTGCCGCCCACCTCGCGCCGGTTGTGCTGCTCCACCTGCCAGAAGGGCGCGAACACGCGCTCGTGGTGCTCCGGGGCGATCCCGATCCCCGTGTCCACGATGCGCAGCAGGTGGTGCGTGCCGTCGCGCACCCCCTCGATCCGGATCTCGCCCTCGTCGGTGAACTTCACCGCGTTGGTCACCAGGTTGCGCAGGATCTGCTGGATCTTCTCGGGCTCGGTCTCCACGATCGCCGGCTCGTCGGGAAGGCGCAGCTCGAAGCCGAGCTGCTTCTGCCGGGCCAGGGGCCGAAGCAGCGCCGACGCCTTGCGCACCACGTCGCGCAGGTCCACGCGGCGCAGGCGCACCGTCTCGCTCCCCGCCTCCATCCGCGAGAAGGCCAGGATCTCGTCGATGATCCCCTCCAGGTGCCGCGCGCACTCCTTGATCCGGTCGAGGTGCGCGCGCTGGCGGTCGCTCACCTCCCCGCCGATCCCCGCCTGCAGCAGGTCGGCATAGCCCAGCACGGCGTTCAGCGGCGTGCGCAGCTCGTGGCTCATCACCGCCAGGAACTCGCTCTTGGCGCGGCTGGCCTCCTGCGCCGCCGCGAACAGCCGCGCGTTGCTGATGGAGAGCGCCGCGCGCTGCGCGAAGTCTTCGGCCGTTGCCAGGTCGTTGCGCGAGTACTGCCGGCCGCCGCCCACCAGGGTGATGGCGCCCAGGCTCTCGGAGCGCGCCACCAGCGGCACCGCGATCACCGACCGCACCCCCAGCGCCCGCACCAGCGCGGCGTGCTCGGGCCCCGAGGTGGCGCGCGCCAGCCACTCCTCGCCGGCCCGCGGCACGTACACCGGCTTCCCCGTGCGCATCGCCTCGGCGGCGGGCTCGGGCGAGCCGGGGCGCAGGGGAAACTCGGCGCGCAGCACGTCCAGCAGCGGGCAGCGGTCGTCGTCCTGGTGCGCGGCGGCGGTGCGCTCCACGTGGCCGTCCTCCTCGCGCACGTCGATCAGGCACCAGTCGGCCAGCTCGGGCACGGCCAGCTCGGCCAGCGTGGCCAGGGTGGCGTGCACGTCGAAGCTGCTGGACAGCACCGCGCTCACGTTGGACAGGAAGCGCGCGCGGCGGGCCTCGCCCTCGGCGTGGACGCGGGCGGCCTGGTCGGCCTCGGCCTGGCGGCGGCGCTCCTCGGCCAGGCGCCGGTCGGTCACCTCGCGCAGGCTCACCAGGAAGGCGGGCTCGCCCTCCCAGTCGGTCTCCACCGCGCGCAGCTCGGCCGCGGCCAGCTCGCCGCCGCGGCGCACCACGTCGATCTCGGTGGTCTCGCCGGCCAGGGTGGGAAAGCCCAGCTCCTGCCCCTCCAGCTCCTCGGCGGCGCGGCCGAAGAGCCGCACCGCCGCCGGGTTGGCGAAGCGCACCACGCCGTCGTGGCCCACGATCACGATCCCGTCGGCCAGACGGTCGATGATCCCCTTCAGCCGCTCCTCGGAGCGTGGTGCCGCCCCGTCGGGGCGCAGCGGTCCCGCCGGAGTCATCCTTCGCCCTGCTCCTGCTCTCGCCCGGCGTGCGACACCAGGTCGCCCGCGAGGAAGGTGGGGTTCCCCGACAGCACGCCGCTCACGTCGCGGAACGGCCCGCCGATGTGCATCCCCCCGCCGTCGATGGTGTACTCGCGGATGTCGTGGTCGTGCGCCGAGCCGCGCATCTTCAGCACCGCCAGCCCCCGCCGCATCGCCCCGTAGCTTTCCACGTAGCGCAGCAGGATGATGGTGTCGGTGAGCGTGCTGATGTGCTTCTCGGTCACGCTGGTGCCCCCCATCAGCGAGGGGGTGGTGCTGGTGAACAGCCCCGCCGTCTCCTTGAGCTTGAGGAAGCTGGTGAGCGAGATCACGAACTCGCGAAACGAGCGCACGCTGGTCACCCGCTCGAGCGCCGATAGCGAGTCCACCGCCACGCGGTGCGGCTTGAACTCCTCGATCGTCTCGCGCATCAGCACCAGGTGGTCCTCCATCGCCATGGCGTGGGGGTAGCTGTTCACCACCTTCAGCTTGCCGTCCTTCTCCATCCCCGCGAAGTCGTACCCCCAGGCCGCGGCGTTGCGGTACAGCTGGTCGCGGCTCTCCTCGAAGGCGAAGAGGAGCGAGCGCTCGCCGGCCTCGAACCCCGCCGCCAGGTACTGCGTGACCGTCAGCGTCTTCCCCGTTCCCGTGGCGCCGGAGAGGAGGATGATGGAGTCGCGGAAGAAGCCGCCGCCGCACATCGCGTCGAGCTCGGCGTTGCCGGTGGCCAGCCGCACGCTGGACGACGTCTGCGTGAGGGTGAGCCCCGACAGCGGCAGCACCACGATCCCGTTGCCGGTGATGGTGAACGGCCACTCGCCGCGCTGGTGCGCCGCGCCGCGCATCTTCAGCAGCTCCAGCGTGCGGCGGCGGCGCTCGTCCACCAGCAGGTTGCGCAGGATGATCACGTTGTCGGCCACGAACTCCTCCACCCCGAACCTGCTCACCTCGCCGTACTCCTCGGTGCGCTCGGCGGTGAAGATCAGCGTGACGCCCAGCCGCTTGAGGTGCGAGATGATGCGGAACAGCTCGCCGCGCAGCAGCGCGTGGTCGCGGAACTGCACGAACAGCGCGTTCAGCGAGTCGATGGAGACCCGCGTGGCCCTGGTCTTCGTCACCGCGTGCTCGATGCGCGACAGGAGGCCGCTCAGGTCGAACTCGCCCACCACGGTGGTGGGCTGCTCGGGGTCGGGGGCGGCGTCCACGAAGCTCCACAGGCCGCGCTCCTCCCAGTCGGGCACGTTCCACCCCATCGAGGCCACGTTGCGGCGGATGTCGGCCACGCTGTCCTCGAAGGTGACGAACACGCCGGGCTCGCCCCGTTCGATCCCCGCCACCAGGAAGTGGACGGCGAACACGGTCTTGGCGCTCCCCGCGGTGCCGGCCACCAGGGTGGCGCGGTGCTTCGGCAGGCCGCCCTCGGCCACGTGGTCGAAGCCGGGGATCCCCGTCTCGAGCTTGTCGATGGGGCGCGGTGCAGCCGTCATGCTTCCGTGAGGGAGAGGGGGTCGGGCCAGCCGGGGGTCATCCCCAGCCCGGTGAGCACCTTGCCGGCGTCGGACAGGTCGCCGGTGATGCGCCGGCGGGGCTCGGGCGACTCCTTCACCACGGTGGGGGTGGTGAGGATGCGCTCGCGCTCGGCGGCGTCGGGCTGGCGGGTCACGTCCACCAGCGACACCTCCCACTGGTCGCCCAGCGCCTGCGCGCAGATCCGCCGCAGGCTGGCGTACGCCTGCTGCGAGCGCGTGGTGTCGCCGGCCACGTACAGGGTGAAGCGGTGTCGGCTCATCGGCCCCGCGGGCGCGCGTTGCCCGCCACCACGGAAAGGCGGCGGAATCGGAAGCGGTGAAGAGGGTATGTCTAGCGTCCGGCACGCCGCTTACGCAAGGAGATTGCCGCCGCGACGAAGGCGGCGGGAGGGGTGGCCGGATGGCGGGGCGGGAAGGCCGAACGGGGTGGCGGAGCGGAGCGGACGGTGGGATCGACGGGACGGCAGGCGCCGGGCCGCGGGTGGAAGATGGCGGCAGCGTCGCCCCTGTGCGGGAGGGACGTCGCGGTCCTCCGCCGGCGAACGCAGCGGGGGCCGCGGGGACGATCCCGTGTCGCGCGCAGCGACGAGACGGGCTAGGCCGGTTCCCTTACGGCTTCCTCACGCAGGGTCAGCAGAGTCAGCGGTAGAGTCAGCAGTCAACCGCGTCGTCACTGCTGGCTCGGCCGGCTCTGCGTGAGGAAACGCCGTTCTTCCCCCGCAGGGGCATCTCGGCCAGGCCCCCGCGTTCGCCCGGCGAATCCCGCGGGTACGGATACGCGAATGGGCCTCGCCCCGGCACGGGTGCCGGGGCGAGGCCGCTGGAGCCGGAAACCGGTCCAGGAACGGCTTACGGGATGACCGTGCTGCCGCCGCCGCCGGGGCCACCGCCGCCGGGGATCGTGGGGCCGGTGGTCAGCGTGAGCTCGGTCAGGCGCGGAAGCTCGGTCACGCGCGGCGCCTCCCACGGCTGGCGCGTGGACGCGGCGGGCGTATGCTTGCTGGCGTGGGTCATAGGAGTGTCTCGGGTGACTGCGTTGGGGAGGCGCGGGTGCGCGCGATCGGCAGGCGTGCCTGACTGCGACCTATAGTGTAGCAAGCCGTGGCCGGGTTGGCAATGGACCCGACACAAACTCTTTGCGCAGGCCCGGCTGCGGGCTGCCCTGCGCTTCGGCGGGCGGGCGGGGCGCCGCGATCCGCGCCGCCGCACGCCCGTCCAGCCGCGGGGCCGGGGGTGCCCGGCCGCCGCCCGCCGCCGCCTCAGGTGTCGAGCGACGACAGCTCGGCGTGGCGCAGCACCGGGGCCTGGTCGGCCGCGGCGGCGGCCTCGAGGTTGAGGCGGATGATCACCCCCAGCAGCTCGCGCGCGGTGTGCGGCGAGAAGGTGGGTGCGTGCGGCAGCACCAGGGGCAGCGTGGCGTGCGGCCCCAGCGCCATGCGCGCGGCGCGCGTCAGCAGCACCGGCTCGGTGCCGTCCAGCGCGGCCAGCCCCTGCGCGTCTTCGGCCAGCACCACGCGGATGCGGTCGGGGGTGTCGTCGGCATACATCGCCCGCATGCGGTCGCCGAACGACTCCTCGATGGCCACCACCGTGAGCGGCGCCTCCTTGAGCCGCTTCTGGATGGTCTCCACCACCTCGGGATTCACCGTGAGCACCACCGCGGGGATCCCCACGTTCTCGGCGGCCTTGCGCACCAGCCGGGCGTGGTAGCTGGTGGTGACCACCAGGTCGCACCCGCGCAGCTCGTCCTCCACCCAGTGGAACTCCACCGAGCGCTCGGGGCGGGGGAGCGGCACCGGCGAGATGCTCACCGGGTACGGCGCCAGCCCGAACTGCTCGGCCAGCTCCGAGGTGTAGGCCGTCATCTGGTCCACGTTGCTCTCCACGCAGGCGCAGCGCAGCGTGCGCGTCTGCGTGCAGCGGCGGATCAGCTCGGGGACGTCGGCGATGGTGAGGCGGCGCTTCCACGCCTCCACCAGCACGCCGGCCAGCCAGCGCGCCGTCTCGGCCAGCAGCTCGCCGCCGAACTGGTCCTGCGGGGCCAGGTACACGCCCGAGCGGCCGCGCACCTCCACCAGCCCCTCGGCTTCCAGCGTGCGGTAGGCCTGGGCCACCACGCGGTGGTCCACTCCCATCTCGCGCCACAGGGTGCGGATGCTGGGCAGGCGGTCACCCGGGCGCAGCAGGCCCAGGTGCAGCGCGTTCAATATGCGGTCCCGGAGACGATCGCTGAGCCCGGAATCGGGTTCCATCGAGTGCTCTCCCTGGGCGGAGTCGGAAGTGGGCGGCCGGACCCAAAGGGGGTCAATGTAGCATGCGGCCGTCAATTTCGCTCTTTCCCGGCGGATTGCAACGCCCACGGGGTCACTTTCCTGACGAAGGCCCCACGTGCCCGGCGCTTGCGGCGCGCCCCCGGGGGGCGTAGCGTCCCATCGCACGACAGGCTGGCTTGCCTCGTGCGTCTGTTTTTCCACACGCCACCCACGTCCCGCCCACCCGGGGCCGCCCTCACTCGTGGGCGGCCGGGGCGAGCGGGCCGCGCCGCGCCCGGGGAAAGGCTTCCCCGCGCGCACTCCCCCGCTCCGCCGAGAGATGGTCGGACCCCTGCTGGTCGTTTTTCTCCTCCTCCTCTTCAGCGCGCTGTACGTGGCGGCCGAGTTCTCGGCGGTCTCGGTGCGCCGGGCCCGCATCCGCCAGCGCGCCGAGCAGGGGAGCGCGCAGGCCGCGCGGCTGCTGCGGGTGCTCGACGACCCCCGCAAGCTCGACCGCTACATCTCGGCCAGCCAGGTGGGGATCACCATCACCTCGCTGGCCGTGGGCGCCTTCGCGCAGGGCACGCTGGCGGTGACGCTGGCGCCCTCCGTGTTGAGCCTGGTGCGCACCTCGCCCAAGACGGCGGCGTCGATCGCCACCGTGGTGGTGCTGCTGGTGCTCACCGCCATGCAGATGGTGCTCTCGGAGCTGGTGCCCAAGTACCTGGCGCTGGCCCGGCCCACGCAGGTGGCGCTCTTCACCGTCCTCCCGATGAAGTGGTCGCTCACCCTGTTCAGCCCCTTCCTCACCTTCCTGAACGGCAGCGCCAACGCCGTGCTGCGGCTGCTGGGGATGCCGGGCGAGAGCCACCGCCACATCCACTCGCCCGAGGAGATCGACCTGCTGATCGCCGAGAGCCGCGAGGGGGGGATGCTGGAGCCCGACGAGCACCGGCGGCTGCGGCGCGCGCTGCAGCTGGGGGTGCGCCCGGCGCGCCACCTGATGGTGCCGCGCAACCAGATCGCCGCGGTGGACATCGCCCAGCCGGTGGAGGAGGTGATGCGGATCGTGGCCGAGAGCCCGTACACGCGCCTCCCCGTGTACCGCGGCGACGTGGACCACATCCTGGGCGTGCTGCACACCCGCGACCTGTTCGTGCAGGCCATGGGCGGCACCCCGCCCGAGAGCGTGGAGCCCATGCTGCGCCCCGTCCTGCAGGTGCCCGAGACGGTGACCGCCGAGCAGCTGCTGGCCCGCATGCGCGAGAGCCGCACCCACCAGGCGGTGCTCCTCGACGAGTTCGGCGGGGTGAGCGGGCTGGTCACCCTGGACGACGTGCTGACCGAGGTGATGGGCGACGTGGGCGACGAGCTGAAGGGCGACGAGCCCGGCCCCGAGACGCTGGCCGACGGCCGCGTGCGCCTCCCCGGGTGGCTTCGCCTGGACGAGGCCGAGCCCTGGATCGGCGCGTACCTGGACGGCGAGAGCGACACGCTGGGCGGCCGCGTGACCGAGGAGCTGGGGCACGTGCCCGCCGTGGGCGAGACGACCGAGATCCTGGGGGTGCGGCTGGAGGTGGAGAGCGTGTTCCACCACGCCGTGGCCTGGGTGGTGGCCACCCCGCGCCGCGACCCCGAGGACGAGCGACGCGAGCGCGAGGCGGAGGAGCGCGATGGATAAGCTCCTGGCGATCGTCATCATCCTGGCGCTGGTGCTGCTGAACGCGCTGTTCGTGGCGGCCGAGTTCGCCATCGTGAGCGTGCCCCGCTCCACCATCGAGGCCGCGGCGCACAAGGGCGACCGGCTGGCGCGCGTGGTGTGGAAGATCCTGCGCGAGCCCGCGCGGCGCGACCGCTACATCGCCACGGCGCAGCTGGGGATCAGCGTGGCCAGCCTGCTGCTGGGGATGTACGGCGAGCACGTGCTGGCCGAGTGGATCGCCGCCGGGCTGCACGCTGCGGGGATGGGCGAGGCGTCGTGGATCACGGCGCACGCGCTGGCCAGCGTCCTCGCCGTGGTGGTGCTCACCTACTTCCACATCGTGCTGGGGGAGATGATCCCCAAGTCGCTCTCGCTGCAGCAGCCCGACCGCATGGTGCGGCTGGTCACGCCGCCGCTGCTGGTGCTGCAGACGGTGGCGCTGCCGCTGATCCGGGTGCTGAGCTTCGCGGGGAACGGGCTGCTCAAGGTGTTCGGGGTAGACCGGCAGGCGCTCAGCCACGAGCACGTGCGCACCCCCGAGGAGCTGCGCTACATCGTGCGCGAGAGCCAGGCGGGCGGCATGCTGCGCCGCGAGAGCGCCGCCGTGGTGCAGGAGCTCCTCGACTTCGGCGAGCTTACCGCCGGCGAGGTGATGGTGCCGCGGGTGCGCGTGGTGGGCCTCGAGGTGGGCACCCCCTTCGACGAGGTGGTGGCGATCGTGCGCCGCCATCCGCACACGCGCTACCCCATCTACGACGGCGACCTCGACCACATCGTGGGGATGGTCCACATCAAGGACCTCTTCCGCCGCCTGCGCAGCCGCCGCGCGGTGCACCCCGCCGACGCGCGCGAGGTGCCCTACGTGCCCGAGACCGCCGATATCGACGCGGTGATCGGCGCGCTGCGGGCCGCGCGCACGCAGATGGCCGTGGTGATGGACGAGCACGGCGGCACCGCGGGGATCGTGACCATCGAGGACATGTTCGAGGAGGTGGTAGGCGACATCGAGGAAAGCGGCTCGCGCCGCCCCGACATGTCGCGCGACGGCCGCGGGCGCGCGCTGGTGGCGGGCACGGTGCGGGTGGAGGAGGTGGGCGAGTTCCTGGGCGTGGTGCTGGAGCACGAAGAGGTGGACAGCGTGAGCGGCCTGGTGCTGGATCTGCTGGGCCGCCCTCCCATCGTGGGCGACGTGGTGGAGTACGACGACGTTCGCTTCGAGGTGACGGCGGTGGAGGGCCACGGCGTGCGCGAGGTGCGCGCCACGCTGATGAAGCCGCCGCAGTCGCCGGAGATGGACGCCGGCGAGTAGGGCGGCTGGTCGGAGTGCGAGAGTACGAGAGTACGAGAGTACGGAGTCCGACACTTTGCTCGTGGGGCTTCCACCCTCTCCAGAACGGACCGGTCGCGGGTGATACCAGATCCGGGCAAAGGCTTGTCTCACGTGGAGTCGGCGGAGTCAGCAGAGAACAGTGGTTTGCTCCGCTGACTCTGCTGACTCTGCGTGAGACTTCGCTGTTGGTTCCGGTGATGTTTCGACAACGGCGAGAGGCCCCGGATGCGCGCTCCGGGGCCTCTTGCCGTTCGAACACTCGCCATCGTCCCTGCCGATCCAGCGGCTACGGCAGCGGCACCTGCGCGCCGGGGATCAGCGGCGGGGCGGGGGGCAGCATCTGCATGCGCTGCAGGAACAGGGGGTACGAGGCGTTGTTGCGCGCCAGGCCGTGGGCGCCGTTGGGCGTGAGCAGGCGGATGTTCTGCTCGGTGAGCTGCAGCCGCCGCGCCGTGTTGGGGTGCGTGCTGAACCACTCCGAGCTTTCGTCCCGCGGGTCTTCGCGCTCCTCGCGCATCAGCTCGTGGAACAGCTCCACCATGCCGTTGGGGTCCACGCCGGTGGCGAGGAGGTACTTCACCGCCTCGCGGTCGGCCTCGGTCTCGTCGCTGCGCGAGTGGGAGGCGGCCCACAGCTGGTTGCCCACCTGCAGCGCCTGCTGGTCGAGCAGCGGCGCGCGCCCCAGGATCTTGCGGTAGAGCAGCGCCGACATCCCGCTGGTGCGCATCTGCCGCTGCAGGTTCTTGGCGCCGTGGCGCAGCGCCACGTGCGCCACCTCGTGCGCCAGCACCCCCGCCAGCTCCGCCACGTTGCTGGTGCGCTCGATCAGCCCGCGGTCCACGTACACGTAGCCGCCCGGCAGCGCGAACGCGTTCACCGCGTCGGTGTCCACGATGAAGAAGCGGTACTGCAGGTCGGGGCGGGCGCTGTGGCTGGCCACCAGCCGACCCAGGTCGTTCACGTACAGGTTGAGCGGCGCGTCCTGCACCAGCGGGAGGCGCTCGTTCAGGTTGTTGGCGATCTGGCCGCCCAGGTCCTTCTCCTGCGCCTCGCTGACACACCCCGCCAGCGCCGGCAGCAGCGCCAGCCCCAGGGCCGCCAGGCGGAACCGCCCGTGGCGGGTCCGGGGCACGCCGCCGCCGGCGCGCGGGCTCACCGGCGGTCCTGCGGCGCGGGCGTGAGCGAGCGCACGCGGGCGCGGAAGTTCTGGAACTCGCGCGTGTCGCTCACCAGCCGCGAGTTGCTGGCCCCCGGCGTCTGCGCGATGATGGCCTGCGTGTTCTGGATGCGCTCGTTGGTGCCCGGGTGCGTGGCGAACCACTGCTCCACCTTGCCGGGGTTGCGCTGCTGCTCGGCGTTCATCTTGGCGAAGAACTGCGGCAGCCCGTTGGGGCTGTAGCCCGCGCGCATCATGAAGGTCACCGCGTCGCGGTCGGCCTCGCGCTCGGCCTCGCGGCTGTAGCCTGCGAACACCGCGGTGCCGCCCACCTGCACCGCCGCCTGCTCCACCCCGCCCGGGTTGCGCCGCAGCAGCACGCCGTAGAGCACGCTCAGCATGGTGTTGGCGTTCTGCGCGCGCTGGGCCTGCTGCACCCCGTGGCGCTCCACCACGTGCCCGATCTCGTGCGCCAGCACGCCCGCCACCTGCGACACGTTGTCGGCCCGTTCCAGGATGCCGCGGTTGATGTAGATGTAGCCGCCGGGGATCGAGAAGGCGTTGACAACGTCGGAGTTGACCACGTAAAACGTGTACGGGATCCCCCGCGGGTCGGCCTGCGCGGCGATCTGCCGGCCCAGCTGGTTGATGTAGTTGTTGGTCGACGCGTCGCGGATGATCGGGAGCTGCGCGTTGATCTGGCGCGCGTAGTCGGCGCCGGCCTGCTGCTCCTGCTGGGTGGTGAGCGCAGGCGCGCAGGCGCCCGCCGTGGCCACGCTGCCCAGGGCCAGCGCCGCGGCGCCCGCCCGGAAGCTTCTAAGTCCGGATCTCATAACGTTCTCCATCGGTTCGGGTTAAACCGGATCGGCGGTTGCAAAGGCAAGTTGCGGACCAGATGCCGCCCCCGTTGTCGCGCCGTGAGGAACGCCTGCTTCGCTCCCTCTCGCTTCGCAAGCACCGCGAGGCCGAAGGGCTGTTCCTGGCCGAGGGCGTGCGTGCCGTGGAAGACCTCGCCGCCTCGCCGCTCGCCGTCAGCCTGGTGGCCGTGTCGTCCTCGCTGGGGGACAGCGAGCGCGGCGAACTGCTCCTGCAAGCGCTTGAGGCGCAAGGAGTTCCACTGCGCCTCGCGGGCGACCGCGAGCTGCGCGAGCTGGCCGGCACCGAGCACCCGCAGGGCGTCCTCGCCGCCGCCGCCATCCCGCGGCACGGGCTCGCGGGCATCTTGGTGGACCGGGAGCCGGGGGTGATCCTGGTGCTGGACGCCGTGCAGGACCCCGGCAACTTCGGCACGCTGGTGCGCACGGCCGAGGCGCTGGGCGCGGCCGGGGTGGTGGCGCTGCCGGGCACGGTGGACCCGTGGAACCCCAAGTCGGTGCGCGCGGCGATGGGCTCCAGCTTCCGCCTCCCCATCGTGGCGGCCGAATGGGGCGAGCTGGCGCCGTGGCTGGCTGAGAGGGAGATCGCTTCCGTGGCCGCCGTGGTGGGCGCGCCGCCCCTGTCGGCGCCGCTGCCGGCGCGCGCGGCGCTGGTGCTGGGGAACGAAGGCGCGGGCGTGGGGGAAGAGACGCTCGCCAACGCCGCGCTGCGCGCCGGCATCCCGCTGCGCGGGCGAGCCGAGAGCCTGAACGTGGGCGCCGCGGGCGCCATCCTGCTGTACGAACTCCTTCGCAACGACGCTCGGGGCTAGATGCCGGACTTCTTCCTGTGGGTCTACGCCGCCCTGGTGGGCGCCTGCGTGGGCTCGTTCCTGAACGTGTGCATCTACCGCTGGCCCGAGGGGCTGTCGGTGGTGCGCCCGCGCTCGCGCTGCCCGTCGTGCGAAACGCCGATCCGCGCGCGCGACAACATCCCGGTGCTGGGCTGGCTGCTGCTGCGCGGGAAGTGCAGGGAGTGCGGCACCCGCATCTCCATCCAGTACCCGCTGATCGAGCTGACCACGGCGTCGCTGTGGGTGGCGGCGGTGCTGCGGCACGGCTTCGGCTGGCAGGCGCTGTCGTCGGCGCTGTTCTTCACCCTGCTGCTGGGGATCGCGCTGACCGACGCGCGCACCTACATCATCCCCGACCAGTTCACCCTGGGCGGGCTGGTGATGGGGCTGGCGCTCGCCTTCGCCCCGGGGGGGATCAGCCCGCTGCAGTCGGTGCTGGGGGCGGGGCTGGGCTTCCTGCTGCTGTGGCTGATCGCGGTGCTGGGCGAGGCGCTGTTCCGCAAGCCGGCCATGGGCGGGGGCGACATCAAGATGATGGCGATGGTGGGCGCCTTCCTGGGCCCGCCCGGCGTGCTGCTCACCATCTTCCTGGGCGCGCTGGCCGGCAGCGTCATCTTCGGCCCCATCAGCCTGAAGACGGGGAAGCTGGTGCCGTTCGGGATCTTCCTGGCGCTGGGAGCGGGGATCACCGAGCCCTGGGGGCAGTCGATCATCCACTGGTACGTCGGCCACTTTCTCGGGGGATGACTCGGCGGAAGGTGCCGAGTGCTGAGTAGGGGCGAGGCATGCCTCGCCCGTGCCCTCGCGCCGGCGTTCGCCCTCCGCACGCAAGGCAGCCGCGAGCGACAGCGAGCCCAACGTCCCCTCCCCCGGCCGTTTTGGGGGAAGGACAGGCGCTCCCGGGCGCCAGGGAGGGGCCGCCCACGTGGTCTTCCGGCGCGCGTCGTGCCATCTTCTCCAACATCTCCGATAGCCCCAACCCTCCGCACCCGCTTCGCGTGATCGAGTTCGACCGGCTCTCCAAGTCTTACGGCGACCTGCTGGCGGTGCGCGACCTGTCGCTGCGCGTGGGCGGCGGCGAGGTGTACGCGCTGCTGGGGGCCAACGGGGCGGGGAAGACCACCGCGCTGCGCTGCCTGGCCACGCTGCTGCGCCCGACCTCGGGCGCCGCGCGCATCGACGGCTTCGACTCGGCCGCGGCGCCGCTGGAGGTGCGACGGCGGCTGGGGTTCCTGGCCGCGTCGATGGGGCTGTACCAGCGGCTCACCGCGCGCGAGCTGCTGCGCTACTTCGCGCGCCTCAACGGCATCGCCGACGACGTGGGCGAGCGGCGGGTGGAGGAGATGGTGGCCGCGTTCGACCTGGGCGAGTTCGCCGACCGGCTGTGCGGCAAGCTCAGCACGGGGCAGCGGCAGCGCGTGTCCATCGCCCGCGCCGTGGTGCACGACCCCCCCGCGCTGGTGCTGGACGAGCCCACCCTGGGGCTCGACGTGCTGAGCAGCGAGGCCATCTTCCGCTTCGTGGCCGACGCCAGGGCGCGCGGCCGCGCCGTCATCTTCTCCACCCACCAGATGAGCGAGGTGGAGCTGCTGGCCGACCGCGTGGGGATCATCGCCGGCGGCCGGCTGGTGGCCGAGGGCACGGTGGATGAGATCGTGGCGCGCTCGGGCGAGCACAACCTGGCGCGCGCCTTCCTTGCGATCGTGCGGGAGGCCGCGTGAACCTCAGCCTCGTCCGCACCGTGCTGGCCAAGGAGCTGCGCGAAACGCTCCGCGACCGCCGCACGCTGTTCATGATGATCGTGATCCCCACCCTGCTGTACCCGGGGATCATGGTGGTGCTGGAGCAGCTCACCCTGTTCGGCCAGCGCAAGCTGGGCGCGCGCCCCGCCGCCGTGGCCGTGCAGGGCGCCGACCCGGCGCTCGCCGCCTTCCTGCGCCGCGACACCGCCATCCGCGTGCTCCCGCCCGAGAGCGCCACCGTGGCCGCCGTCCGCCAGCGCCACGCCGAGGCGGCCATCGTCGTCTTCCGCTCGGCCTCTTCCACCGCCTCCACCGCGTCGACCCTTACGGCTCCGCCTGCTCCATCGACGGAGACGGCTGCTCCATCGGCACGGACGGCACAGACGATGGTGGCGGGGACCGACAGCGTGCGCGTCCTCTACGACGCGTCGGACGACCGCTCGCAGCGGGCGCAGGGGGTGGCGAGCCGCGCGCTGGGGGCGTGGAACGACACGCTGCTGGCGCGGCGGCTGGCCGAGCGCGGGCTCCCCCCCGCCTTCGCCCGGCCGATCGCGGTGGCGGATTCGTCCGTCGCCACGGCGCAGGAGGCGGGGGCGTACGCGCTGGGCCGCTTCCTTCCCGTGCTGCTGATCCTGATGACGCTGCTGGGGGCGTTCTACCCCGCCATCGACCTGGCCGCGGGCGAGAAGGAGCGGGGGACGCTGGAGACGCTGCTCACCGCCCCCGTCCCCGCGAGCGAGATCGTGGCCGGCAAGTTCGCCGCGGTGGCGCTGATCGGGATGGCGGCGGCGGCGGCCAACCTGCTCAGCATGCTGCTCACCTTCCAGAGCGGCGTGTTCAAGTTCGCCAAGGCCGCGCACGTGCAGTTCACGCTGCCGTGGAGCACGGCGCTCCTGGTCCTGGTGGGCCTCGTCCCCCTCGCCGTCCTCTTCTCGGCGCTGTTCCTGGGGATCGCGGTGCGCTCGCAGAGCTTCAAGGAGGCGCAGAACGCGCTGACGCCGGTGCAGCTCGCCAGCACGCTCCCCATCATCGTGATCACGCTGCCCGGGATCGAGTTCAACGCCGCGCTGGCCGCCGTGCCCGTGGTGGGCATCGCCATGATGTTCCGCGAGCTGATGTCGGGCTCGGCCCCCCTGGTCCCCTCGCTGGTCGCGTTCGGGACCACGGTTCTGTACGCGGGGCTCGCGCTGCACTTTGCGGCGCGCGCGTTCGGGCGCGAGGACGTGCTGTTCGGCGGCGGGGCCTCCACCGCGCCGCGCGGCGGGTGGCGGCAGCGGCTGGCCGCCTGGCGCGCGGGCGAGCGCCGCGTGCCGCTGCCGGCCGAGGCGCTGGCGTTCATCGCGGCCATCGCGCTCCTCTACTTCCACGCGGGCACGGCGCTGCAGGCGCGCTTCGGCGAGCGCGGCCTGCTGTACAGCGAGTGGGGGCTGCTCTTCGTCCCCGCCGTGGCGCTGGCGCTGGCCGGGCCGTTCGACGCGCGGCGGACGCTGGCGCTGCGGCGGCCGAGCGCGCGGGGGCTGGGCGGCGCGCTGCTGCTGGCGCTGGGCGGCATCCCGCTGGGCTGGGCCATCGGCTGGGCGCAGACGCAGTACTTCGAGGTGCCCAGGGAGCTGTTCGGGGCGATGGAGAAGCTGGTGACGGCCACCGACCTGCCGCGTTTCCTCTGGCTCCTCCTTCTCATCGCCGTCACGCCGGCGTTCTGCGAGGAGGTGGTGTTCCGTGGCGTGCTCTTCCAGTCGCTGGCGCGCGAGCAGCGGATGTGGCGCACGGTGGCGGTCACCGCGCTCATCTTCGGCGCCTTCCACCTGTCGGGAGAGACGGCGCTCCGCTTCCTCCCCACGGCGTGGATCGGGGTGCTGATGGGCGTCGCCGTCTGGCGCACCCGCTCGATCTTCGCCAGCATGCTGATGCACTTCGTGAACAACGGGCTGGCGGTGGTGATCGTCTCGCGTCCCGACCTGCGCCGCCTGGTGATCGGCGACACCGACCAGCCGAACTGGGTCCTGGTGGCGCTGGCTCCCCTTGCGCTGGCCGCCGGGCTGTGGCTTCTTCCCCGGCGCACCCCGCTCCCCGACGACGACGCCGTGGAGGTGCCCACCTCGCGCGAGGCGCTGGAGGAGGCCGGGCGGGTGGAGGGGTGAGGGGACGGCTCGGCAGACCCCGATCGTGCCTCGATCCTCGTCAGCCAGTAGTCTGGATGACGGGACCACGCTTTGAGCGGCTGCCTGGGGCGTCTACCGAAGATCACGCGCCGAAGCCCCGCGCATCCCCGGCCATCGCCATCCTCGTGGATGCTCGCGCGCAGTCCGCGAAGGCGCCGCGAAGGCGGACTTGGTGCCGTCGTTGCCGCGGTTTCAACCGCCCTGGACAGCCTGACCTCACGAACCCAACCCCGGTAACCCGATGAGCCAGATGGTAGCCTGCGTGGTGCTGATCCGCTCCGTGCCCGGCGACGTGCCCGCGCTGGCGCGCCGCATCGCCGGCATCGACGGCGTGGCCGAGGTGTACTCCGTCTCGGGCGAGTACGACCTGATCGCCATCGTGCGCGTGAAGGAGTACGAGCGCATCGCCGAGATCGTCACCGAGGAGATCGCGCAGATCCAGGGGATCGAGCGCACCAACACCCTCACCGCCTTCCGCGTCTACAGCAAGCAGGACCTGGGCGCCGCGTGGGACATGTTCGACTGAGCCGCCCTGGCATGACGACGGCCCCCGCCAGGCTTTACCACCGGGCGGGGGTGACGTAACTTCTTATGATTGCCGGCATTTCCAAAACCGCACGAGGGTCCCGTCGGGCCGCTCCCGCGCCTTCAACCGCGTAGTCTCCATGTTCCCAGTCCTGTTCAGAATCGGCGGGTTCACCGTCACCTCGTTCGGCGTGATGATCGCGCTGTCGTTCGTCGCCGGCGGGTGGATCATGGCGAAGGAGCTCAAGCGCAAGGGGCAGGACCCCGAGCAGGCGTGGGACCTGGCCGGCTGGGCCGCCATCTTCGGCATCCTGGGCGCCAAGCTCTACTACCTGATCCTGAACTGGCAGCAGACCGTGGCCGACCCGCGCCACATGATCCTGTCGCGCTCGGGGCTGGTGTGGTACGGCGGCTTCATCCTGGCGGCGCTGGCCATCCTGTGGCGGCTGCACCGGCTCAAGCTCCCCATCCTCACCTTCGCCGACGGGATCGGGCCGGCGCTGGCGCTGGGCTACGCGGTGGGGCGCGTGGGCTGCTTCCTGGTGGGCGACGACTACGGCGGCCCCACCAGCCAGCCGTGGGGGATCGCCTTTCCGCAGGGCGCGCCGCCCAGCACCGCCGGCAACCTGCGCGAGTTCGGCGTGAGCGTGCCCGCCGGCATCCCCGACAACGTGGTGATGACGGTGCACCCCACGCAGCTCTACGAGACGGCGATGTCGCTGGCCATCTTCTTCCTCCTGTGGAAGCTGCGCCACCGCATCACCGTGCCGGGCGCGATCTGGTTCATCTGGCTCACGCTGGCGGGGGTGGAGCGCTTCATCGTGGAGATCTTCCGCGCCAAGGACGACCGCTTCCTGGGCGCCCTGACCGTGGCGCAGCTGATCAGCCTGCTGATCGCGGCGATCGGGGTGGCGGGCTACGTGACGGTCACCCGCCGGGCGGCGCAGCGCTCGCCCGCCCCGGCGCCCGCCCGCGCCTGAGCGCGGCGTGAACCGGCGCCGCTTCCTGGCCGCGCTGGGCGCGGCCTGCGGCGGCGCGGGGGCCTACGCGGGGCTGGTGGAGCCCCGCCGCCTGGAGGTCACGCGCCACGCCATCGAGCCGCGCCCGGGAAACGCCCGGGCGCGGCTCGTCGTTGCGCAGGTCACCGACCTGCACATCCACCACGTGGGCCGCGTCCACCACGCCATCGCCGCGCACCTGGCCGAGATCCGGCCCCACCTGGTGGTCTTCACCGGCGACTCGGTGGAGGACGAGGCCGGCGTGCCCGCGTTCGAGCGCTTCCTGGGGCTGCTCGACCCTGGCACACCCAAGTACGCCATCCTGGGCAACTGGGAGCACTGGGGCGGCATCGACCTGCGCGCCCTGAGCGAGCTGTACACGCGGCACAACGGACGGCTGCTGGTGAACGAGACGGTGGTGCACCCGCACGCCGGCCGCCGGCTGGGCATCACCGGGCTGGACGACATGGTGGGCGGCACCCCCGAGCTGCGCGGGGCCCTGGTCGGCGCCGAGCCGGCACACGCGCGCCTGCTGCTGGCCCACTCGCCCGGCTACCGCGACCGGCTGCACGCCGACGCGGCCGAGGCGCGGGCGGGCGGCGTGCGGCTGAGCGCGGGGGTGCAGGGCCACGTGGCCGAGTTCGGGGCCATGCTCTCGGGGCACACGCACGGCGGGCAGGTAGCGCTGTTCGGCTTCGCGCCGCTCCTTCCGCCGGGCAGCGCCGGCTACGTGCGCGGCTGGTTTCGCGGCGACGGCAAGGTGCCGCTGTACGTGTCGCGCGGGATCGGCGAGTCGGTGCTGCCCGTGCGCTTCGGCTCCGTCCCCGAGCTCGCGGTGTTCACGATGTGGATCTGAGAATTTGTCGTCTAATATGATCATGACGGAAGATCAATGAGGCTGGTCTCTCCGTCTTCACGCCACCGACTATGGACAGTGTCGATACTGTGGACAACAGAACGCCCTTGACACCTCGTGTTCTGTTTTTACAATTGTCCCTACGTGAGGGCATGTGGGTGACGCTGGGCCCCGCGCGACTTCTTCGGGGACGACCATCATGAGCGCCACGGCTGTCAGCGCGCTCTCCACGCAGGGTGTTCCCTCGGATCTGGTGGTGCTGCAGCGCCGGCTCGCGAGCGGTGGCGTGCAGGTGCGCCTGCCCACGGCCCGCAGCGGATACCGTCTTCCCGAGCCGTGGGAGATGGAGGGCGAGTCGCTCACCGACACCGTGGTCCGGCTTCGCGACCGCGATGCGGAGGCGTGAAATACTACTTCCTCGACACGTCGGCCTTCGTGAAAGCGTATGTCGTGGAGCCGGGGAACGGAGGGTTCGTGGGCTCGTGGAGGGAGCGACCGCGAACCCTCCGGTGCATCGGGTGATCCCCACCGACTTCGCCTTCATCGAGGCGATCTCGGCGGTCCTGCAGAAGCGCGAATGCCGGCAGATCACGGAACGTGTCGCCACCTCCGCCGTCACCGAGATGGAGCGGCTGCTCGCCGGCGTGAACTGCCCCTACGTGGTGCCAACCGCCAGCGGCGTGACCTCCGACGTGCCCGGCATCATTCGGCGCTATGGCCTGCGCCCGAGCGACGCGGTGCACCTTGCCGCGGGGCTCGCCGCGCGCGCGTCGACCCCGTCGGGCGTGCCCTTCACCTTCGTCTCGTGCGACCAAGACCAGAAGCGCGCCGCGTGCGCTGAAGGTTTCCAGGTGTGGGATCCGGCCGAGTAGGCGATCGGGATCTCGCTTCTTCGGCGACGGTGATCACGCCGGCTCCGGGCCGTGCACACCGACACCGTTGACCATCGACGCCGTGCCGAATGACTGCCGCCGGCCCTCCGGCGTGGCGCGTGACCGGCGTCCGCGCATCGACCCATTGTCAGCCCTCCAGGGCTCCGCGACCCCCGCCTTTCCGCCCCACGGCGCGATCCGTGCTCCGTACGGGCGCCGACCATCCCACACGGCCACACCTGTACCCCGGCGGCAGGCCTTGCCCCACGCACCACGATCCAGCGGCGGCCCCATCCCCGCCTTCGCCAACCCCGCCTCGGGGCAGGGCCAGCAGGCGATGGAGCTGATCCGCGCCGACCCCCGCTTCGAGCTGCGCGACGTGGGCGCCGAGGGGCTCACCGAGGCCATCCGCCGCGAGGTGGAGGCGGGCGCGCGGCGCGTGCTGGTGTCGGGCGGCGACGGCACGGTCGCGTCGGCCGCGGCGGTGGCGTGCGAGACCGAGATGGAGCTGGCGGTGCTGCCGGGCGGCACCCTCAACCACTTCGCCAAGGACCACGGCATCCCCACCGAGCTGCCCGAGGCGCTGGAGCTGGCCGCCACGGGAAGCGCGCGGGCCGTAGATCTCGGCTTCGTGAACGACCGGCCGTTCCTGAACACCAGCTCGGTGGGCGCGTACGTGGGCTTCGTGCGGCACCGCGACCACCTGGAGCAGTGGATGGGCTACCGGCTGGCCAGCTTCGTGTCGGGGCTGCGGATGATGGTGCGGCTGCGCAGCTTCGACGTGCAGCTGCGGGTGGAGGGCGAGGTGAAGAGCTACCGCACGGCCATGGTGTTCATCGGCGTGGGCGAGCGCGAGACGCGCTTCCCCACCTTCGGCGGGCGGGTGGAGAACGGGCGCCCGGGGCTGCAGGTGATCGCCGTGGAGGGGAAGGCGGTGGCGCGGCTCACCGCGCTGGGGATCGCCGCCGCGGCCCGCGGGATCGCCGCCGTCTCCGACCGGCCGCAGCTGGACGCGTTCCTGGTGGACGAGTGCACCATCGTCATGCCCAAGCGGCTCGCGTACCTGGCGGTGGACGGCGAGACGCTGCGGATCCCCGCGCCCTTCCACTACCGCCTGGTGCGCGGGGCGATGCGGGTGGTGCTGCCGCCGGCATGACGAAAAGCGTGCGTCCGGATGGCCGAGGACGTACGTTCTATGGTTCGGTGGTTCTCCTCCCGCAACCGACGAGCGGAGCAGGACGTTGATGAGACGAACGATCGTGGCCGCCCTGGCCCTGCTTTCCCTGGCACCCGCGGCCGCGGCGCAGCAGGTGCCCGTGCGGGTGACGCAGCTCGACTCGCTGTCGCGGGTGCGCGTGGTGCAGCACTTCCTGGAGCCGCGCACCCTGGTGGGCGAGCTGACCGCGGTGGACACCGCCGACATCACCGTGCTGCGCGGCAGCGAGCGGCTGACGGTGCCGCTGGTGTACGTGCGCCACATCGACCTGGCCACCCGCCGCCGCTCCACCACCGCCGGAGCACTGCGCGGGGCGGTGTGGGGGCTGCTGGGCGGCGCCACGGCCACGGGGCTGTTCGTGCTGGCCTCCAAGGCCGGCGGCAGCGACTGCGCCGACTGCATCTTCAACCCCAGCACGGGGGTGATGGTGCTGGGGCTGCCGCTGACCGGCGCCAGCACCCTCACCGGCGCCGCGGTGGGCGCCGCGCGGCCAGGCGACTACTGGGTGCGCGTGCCGCTGCCCGTCTCCATCCGCTCCGCCGACCGCAGCTAGCGCGGACGGAACGCCCGGACACATGAAGCCCCCGCCGCGAAACGCTCGCGGCGGGGGCTTCGTGGTGCGTCCGGCAGCGTTCGTCAGTACGCCGCCTGGTCGATGGGCTGGAGGGTCCCCGGGGCGCAGCCGCCGCTGCAGTACAGGTCCGCGCTCGGCTGGCAGATGCCGATGCAGGTACAGATGTCGGGCCACGAGTTGCCGCCGCCGATGGTGGAGACCGCCTTCTGGGCCTGGTCGGTCTGGAACGTGGTCACCTGCAGGTCGTCGGGGTTCAGCGACATCTTGGACATGAGCGGGCTCCTGTGGGGATTCGTGAGAGGGGGACGGTCCAGCGTTGCCCAATCTCACCAAACAATCTCCAGCAATCAAGAAGCGTCTTCAAAGGTGACAGGTGAGACGCGCCTGCGGTGCCATCCCATCCTGCGAAGGGCATGAACGCGGAGGGATCGACGCTAGCGCCACCTCGACGTCAAGCGCGGAACCCCGTAAAAACGTGCCTCACGCAGAGTCAGCAGGGTGAGCAGTTGCCAAACTGCTCGCTCTGCTGACTCTGCGTGAGCCTTGTTCTTCGTTGTTCCTCGACGATTCGCCGGGAATTGGCTTCAGGCGTAGAACTCGAGGAAGCCACAGCGCTCGCACCGGTCGGCGGTGATGGGGAAGCGGCGGCGGTTCTTGAGCTTGAGGCCGGTCCACGCGCTCTTCTCGATCTCGCCTTCGACCCACTCGGCCACCTTGGCGCCCTGGTTCATGTCCAGCACGAAGCCGGTGGTCATGGGGCTGCCGCACTTGGGGCACTTCATCTCGGGCATGGCGCTCACCGCGGGCGAAGGACGAGGCGGCTCACGCGGCGCGCCTGGGCGCGGCCGCGGTCCAGGGGGATGCGCCAGAGCCGCCCGGTGCGCCACAGCGGCGTCTGGTCGCGGTAGTGGCGCGAGGTGGGCACGCCGCTCTGGCCGGTGGGGATCACGAAGCCGCCGTCGCCGTCGACGTCGGCCATGTCCACCACGTGGCGCTGGCTGGGGCCGTACTTGTTCACGAACGGCGGCTGGCGGCCCGCGTAGCCCGCCACCTTCACCGTGTTCCCCGACCCGCCGTTGGGGAACGGGCCGATGTTGAGCCCCAACCCCCGGTCGAGCACCGTGCTCACCCCCAGCGGATGGTCGATCTGGGTGACGTGGATCTCGCCCCAGGTGCGTGTTCCCACCGTGCGCACGGCGTCGCGCATGGCGGCGGCGAGCTGCTCGTCCAGCGTCTCCGCCTTGGCCGTGCCCACGTCGTCCACCCAGGCGCCGCCGCCGCGGTCGAGCACCGCCTCCAGCGCGGTGCGCGGGAAGTAGACCGGCTTGCCGCGGAACTCGTCGTCGCCGATGCGGTGGCGCAGGTTCTCGAGCCACACGTAGAAGAGCGCGGCCGCGTGCGATTGCGTGGACGCGTCGCCCGGCCAGGCGGACAGATCGCGCGCGGCGGCACCGTCGCCCGCCAGCCGGGCCGCGCGCACGGCGAAGCGCTTGTAGCGCACCGCCATCTCGTCGCGCACGTCCATCTGCTGCAGCGCCACGTCGGCGGCGGTGAGGCCGCGGGCGCCCTGCACCAGGGCGGTGATGCGCTGCGCGCGGTAGGGCTCGGCCCAGTTGGTGGCGAGGGCGTGCGGGTAGCCGCTGCCGACGGGGAGCTGGCGGTTGTTGGCGGTCACGATGAAGCCGGCCGCCGGGTTCAGCGCGTGCGGGTGCTGGTCGAAGCCCAGCCACCCCGTCCAGTCGCCCTCTCCCGTCCACCCCGGCACGGGAAGGATGCCGTCGCCGCCGCGGCGCACCGGCACGCGGCCGCCCATCCAGTAGCCGATGTTCCCGTCCGCGTCGGCGAACACCACGTTCTGGTGCGGGTTGTTGAAGCCGTGCAGGGCCCGCATGAACTCGTCCGCGTTGGCCGCGCGGTTCATCGCCAGCAGCGCCGTCATCTCGGTGCTGGGGTCGTGCGCGGTCCAGCGCATGGCCAGCACCTTCCCCGCCACCCGCTCGTCCACGTCGCTCAGCACCGGCCCGTGCCGGCTCACCCGCACGTTCTGGATCACCGGCGGGGCGCCTTTCACCAGGATCGTCTCGGGGCGGGTCTCGAAGCGCGCCCACCCCTCGGGCGTGCGGTAGCGGGTGCTGTCGGCGGGGTCGGTCTCCTCCACGAAGAAGTCGACGTCGTCCACCATGGCGTTGGTGTAGCCCCAGGCCACGCGCCGGCTGTGGCCGATCACCACCGCCGGCGCGCCGGGGATCATCATCCCCGCCGCGTCGATCGTGCGTCCGTGGATGGCGCCCAGGTACCAGAGCGAGGGCGCCCGCAGCGCCAGGTGCGTGTCGTTGGCCAGGATCGGCTTGCCGCTCCGCGTCCGCGCGCCGCCGATCACCCACGCGTTGGAGGCGCGGGTGAAGGAGACGCCCTCCAGCAGCTCCATCGCCAGCGTGGGGATGCGCGGCAGGGGCACGGCGGCGGTCGGCGCCTGCGTGCTGCTGTCTGCCCGCACCGGCGGCGGCGTGCCGGGGGCGATCGGGGCGGCGGGGGCGGAGGAGTCGACGGGCACCGCGGGTGCGGCGGGGACGGCGGGTGCGGGGGCGCCCTTCCCCTCCCACTGCGCGTCGGCGCCCAGGATGGTCACGCCCCACTGGGGATAGGTGGAGTACAGGTCGCGGGCCAGCGCGGGCCCCACCGCGTTCACGGCGCGCTGCAGGTCGAGCCCCTGGTTCCAGTCGGCCAGGTCCCACGCCATGATCTTGCCCACGGCGATGGTGTTGCGCACGGTCCAGTGCTGGGGGGTGAAGCGCAGCGCCAGGAACTCGGGCGGCAGCGGGCCGGGGTGGGTGTCGATCCAGGCGTTCACGCCGTCGGCATAGGCCTGCAGCATGCGCCGGCTCTCGGGGTCGAGCGCGCGCTCGGTCTCGCCCGCCGCGCGCCCCATCCCCACGGTGCGCAGGAAGCGATCGGTGGACACCAGCGGCGCGCCCAGCACCTCGGCCATGCGCCCGTCGGCCACGCGGCGGAACAGCTCCATCTGCCACAGCCGGTCCTGCGCGTGCACGTAGCCCACGGCGCGGAACAGGTCCTCGTCGTCCTGCGCCCACACGTGCGGCACGCCCAGCGAGTCGCGCCACACCTCCACCGGCCCGTGCAGCCCGGCGAGCACCGCGCCGCGCCCCGGGTCGGCCTCGGCACGGCCCACGTAGCAGCGCCCCGCCACCACCACCACGGCCAGGAGAAAGATCAGCCCTGCGAGAAGGTACGCGAGCTTGCGCAGCATGGCGGCGGGGCGGGTGAGGGCGTGACGGGGAGATGCGGGAAGCGCGCGGTATGATGCGTCTCGATGCCGGGCGCGGTCAAGCTTCGGCGGGGCTCGCCCGCGCCCGCGAACCCCTCGTGGAGCGCTCTGGAAGGTGCGCACAAATCTTTACGGAGGGGCAACTTGGAGGGAAACATATGGCCCGACTCTTGCCACCCCGCCGCGCCCCAAGCCGGGGCGGTGGATGGCCGGGCGAGATCACTTCGACAGGAGGAGGAACGGTGGCTGAGATCAAGGTGGACAACCGCGACCACCGCGGGGCGGAGCCCCCCAGGGGCGGGTTCAAATGGTGGTGGCTGCTGCCGCTCCTGCTGCTGTTGCTGATCCCCCTGTGCCGCCGTGACCACGACGACGACGCGGTTCCCGTGGCGAGCGACACCACGGTGGTTGCACCTGCGGTCGTGCCGGTGGCGACCGACACCGCCTACACCGGCGCCGCGGGCACCACCAACCCCGCGACCGGCACCGACACGGCGGCCGGAACGGGCGCCACGGGCACCGCGACCGACACCGCGGCCACGGGCGCCACGGGCACCGGCACCACGGGCGGGGCGGGCACCAACCAGAGCGACACGCTGATCAAGGTGGACAGCACCCGGGCACCGTGACGGCGGCGGAGACGGACGAGGCGCGGAACGAGCTCCGTTCCGCGGGTGGGAGCCTTCACCAGGGAATGAAGCACATGGACAACGACCGGCTGGTACCGCTCGACTCGCTCCCGGACTTCGACGTGGCCGACGGCTACACCGACATCCGCGGCTTCGACGCCTTCCTCTCCGACGGCCGGCAGGTGGGCCGCGTGAACCAGCTGCTGGTGGACACCGGCGCCCGGCGCGTGGCGGCCATCACGCTGGAAGGGGGCGGGATGAGCGCCAGCGGGCGCGACGTGCAGGTGCCCATCGAAGACGTGGAGATCGACACGCCCACCCGGCGCGTGCTGATCCAGGGCGCCGACGCCGAGACGCTGGGCGGGCGCGCGGCCGCGGGCACGGCGGCGATGGCGGCGGGCGCCACCGGCGTCGCGGCGACCGGCGCCGCCGCGGCGGACGAGGCGCGGCGCGACGTGGGCGCAGCCGAGGAGCGGCTCACCCTGTCGGAGGAGGAGCTGCGGCTGCGCAAGCAGCGCGTGAGCGCCGGCGCGGTGGAGGTGGACAAGCACGTGGAGACCCGCCACGTGCGCGAGTCGGTGCCGGTGATGCGCGAGGAGGTGACGGTGGAGCGCCGCCCCATCGCCAACCCCACCACCAACCCGCAGGCGCGCTTCGAGGGCGACGAGATCCGCGTGCCCATCATGGAGGAAGAGGTGGTGGTGGAGAAGCGGGCGGTGGCCAAGGAGGAGCTGGTCATCACCAGGGGCCAGGTGCAGGAAAGCCAGACGGTGGAGGCCGACCTGCGCCGCGAGCGGGCCGAGATCCACGAGGTGGGCGACGTGCGCCACGGCGGCGACGCCGGCACCGGCCTGCGCGCCGACGGCACCCGCCTTCCCGACAACCCGCTGCAGGGCGGCCGCGACCTGGACGGCGACGGCGTGCGCTGACCCGGCGCGGGAGACGGACGGGCGGCGGCCGCGCCGCCGCCCGGCGGGCCGCGAAGTTCGTCGCAGACGTGGGGATCTGCAAACAAGTGGTGCGTCGGGGATCGCCGTGAACGCGGCGATCCCACGGCGCGAACGAAGCAACTCACACGAAAGAGGGACACCATGGCCGACCGCATGAACGACTCGCACCTCGACCCCAACCGCGACCGCTCGCTGGACGCCGAGCGCGACCTGGGCGCCCGCGAGCTGACCGACCGCGAGGTCACCGACCGCGGCATGGTGGCCGACGAGCGGATCACGCTCAACGAGGAGCAGCTTGCCATCGGCAAGCGGCAGACGCAGGCGGGGCAGGTGGAGGTGGAGAAGCGCGTGGAGACGCACCACGTGTCCGAGAGCGTGCCGCTCACGCGCGACGAGGTGACGGTGGAGCGCCGGCCGCTGAGCGGCAGCGAGGCGATGCACGCCGCGCCGGGCGCCTTCACCGAGGAGCACATCAGCGTGCCGCTCACCCGCGAGGAGGTGGTGGCCGAGAAGCGCGCGGTAGGCGCCGAGGAGATCGTGGTGCGCAAGCACCAGGTGCAGGAGACCGAGACGGTGGAGGCCGACCTGCGCCGCGAGCGCGCCGAGGTGCGCGAGGTGGGCGACGTGCGCCGCACCGAGGGCGGCATGCACGCCAGCGACAACCTGGGCACCTCCGACGGCCTGGGCGGCGCCAACCCGCTGCAGGGCGGCCGCGACCTGGACGGCGACGGCGTGCGCTAGTCCCCGCCCTCGCCGGCTGACGGACGAAGGGGCGCTCCCGCGGTGGGAGCGCCCCTTCGTCTGCCGGCCGACCGGTCGCCAGAATGACCGTCGCCCGCCAGCCCTCCGTCGAACGAAGAACGAACAGCAAGCCTCACGCAGAGTCAGCAGAGACAGCAGTACTGCTTTCTACGCTTTTCTGCTGACTCTGCTGACCCTGCGTGAGTCATGGCCGTGGTTCGTTCGGCTCCTGCATCGGACCGAGCGAGCGGGTTTACGCGTCCTGCCCGCCCTCCGCTGAGCCATCCCCCGCCGCCGACCCGTCGCTCTCGCCCGCCGCCTCGTCGGGCATGGCCACGGGCGCGAGCCACTCCTCCATCACCAGCACCACGCCGCGCACCTCGCGGTCGATGCCGCGCAGCGGGGTGGCCGACACGCGGCAGTTGATGGTGCGGCCGCGGCGGTTCACCGCGTCGATCGCCACGTCCTCGTACTCGCTGCGGCCTTCCAGGCAGAGGCGGATGGAGCTCTTCAGGCGCTCCACGGGAAGGCCGATGTCGAGGTTCTGGAAGGCCTGCCCCTCCACCTCGTCGGCGCGCAGCCCCCACAGGTCCTCGGCCTTGCGGTTCCACACATGGATGTGCAGCTGCCGGTCGAGCACCGCCACCGCGGCGCGCAGCGAGGTGAGGATGGAGCTCATGTAGGCGTTGGTGTTGTTCAGCTCGCCCGTGCGCCGGTACAGCTCGTCGTTGATGGTCTCCAGCTCTTCGTTGGTGCTCTGGAGCTCCTCGTTCATGGTCTCCAGCTCTTCGTTGGTGCTCTGGAGCTCCTCGTTGGTGGTTTCCAGCTCCTCGATGGTGCTCTGCAGCTCCTCGTTGGTGGTCTCCAGCTCCTCGTTGGTGCTCTGCAGCTCCTCGAACGCGGTCTCCAGCTCCTGGTTGGCGCCCTGCAGCTCGCTCTCGAGGCGCACGTAGGGGGTGGTGTCCACGAACGAGACGCTCACCCCCAGCACCGCCTTGGCCGCGTCCACCAGCGGCGCCACGTGCACGTCGAAGGTGTGGAATTCGCCGTCGGCGAACGGGTACTCCACGTTGCGCAGCAGCACCGGGCGCAGCTCCTGCCGCGCCTGCTCGATGCGCGAGCGCAGCTCCACCGGGCGGTAGCTCATCATCAGGTCGTGCAGCGGCCGTCCTTCGTCGTTGGCCGAGAGGCCGAACAGGGCGCGCGCGGGCGAGTTGGCCAGCACCAGCGTGCCATCCGCGTCCACCACCAGCTGCGCCGCGTGCTGCGCGTCGAGGGCGGCCGCGCGCACGCGCACGGCGCGCGAGGTGCGCTCTGCGTCGCTCTCCACGCGGCCGGCCTGCCCCAGCATCAGCAGGCGGTCGCGCAGGTTGCCGCGCGGCGCCCTGGTGAAGATGCGCGCCGTGAGGTTGGCCGCCTCGAAGAGGGTGGCGTGCGCGCGCAGCGTCTCGGCCTTGCCCAGGAACAGGTATCCCCCGTCGTCCAGGGCGAAGTGGAAGCGGTGGACGATGCGGGCCTGGACATCGGCGTTGAAGTACATCAGCGCGTTGCGCGAGACCAGCAGGTCCAGGTGCGAGATCGGCGCGTCGCGCACCAGGTCGTGCCGGCCGAAGATGATCCCGCGGCGCAGGTCGCCGCGGAACACCCAGCGGCCGCCCTGCGCCTCGAAGTACTGGCCGCGCAGCGCCTCGGGCACCGCCTCCAGGTCGCGCTCGCTGTAGGCCGCGGCGCGCGCCTGCAGCAGCGCCTCCTCGTCCACGTCGGTGGCGTAGATCTTCACCTGCTCGTGGAAGCGCTCGCGCCCCAGCGCCTCGGCCAGCACCATGGCCAGGGTGTAGGTCTCCTCGCCGCTGGCGCACCCCGCGCTCCACACCCGGATCGGCCCGCCGCCCGGCCTGCGCTCCAGCACCCGGGGGATGAAGTCGCGCGCCAGCACCTCCCATGCCTCGGGGTCGCGGAAGAAGCTGGTGACGTTGATGAGGATGGTGTTGAAGAGCGCCGTGAACTCGCCCGGGTGCGCCTCCAGGTGCGCCTGGTAGGCCACGAAGTCGTCGATCCCCACCTCGGCCATGCGCCGCCTCACCCGGCGGCCCAGGGTGCTGCGCTTGTAGCCGGTGAAGTCGAAGCCGCGCTCGTCGCGCACGAACTCGAGGAGCGCTTCGAACGCAGCGTCGGCGGCGGGCGGGGTGGTCATGGTGCGGTCGCAGGCATCAGCCCAGTCTCGTCAGCAGCGGGCAAGCTCGGGAAGCGGCACCACGTGGTCCACGAAGCCCGTGGCGATCGAGGCAGACGGCATGCCGAAGTGGACGGAGGTCGCCCCGTCCTGCGCGATGACCGTGCCGCCGCGGCGGTGCACCTCGCATACGCCGCGGCTTCCGTCCACGCCCATCCCGCTCAGCACCACCGCGATCCATGGTCGCGGCCTGCTTCACCGCGAGCGCGATGCCGCGCGGCAGGATTTGCGCGGGAGCACGCTCATCTCACGCGCCCGGCCTGCGACGTGAAAACTGCTCCTTTTCTCGCGATCTGGGTGTCAATCACCCTCGTGCTCGTCGGAGTAGCCGGCGCTGCGGCCGCCCACCCGGAACGCCTCCAGGTGCTCGGCATCGTAGCGGCTCCAGCCGGCCGGGATCGGCGCCACGCACGCCTGGTCGCCGCAGTCGCTGGTGAACGACAGCCACCCGGCCGCCATCCGCCGGTCGCGCAGCGTGGCGCCGGGCTCGGGGTGCACCGCCTCCACCGTCCACCATCGCCCATCGTGGCCCTGGTATCGCCGCATTGTCGCTCCCCGTTCGATGATGGGCTCCCTTCCAAGCACATCACGTTCCAAGCGCGGTCCCATGTGCTTGCGACGAACGCACTTCGGCGCACCGAACGATGAGTGTCGAGGCGGCGGCGGACGGACGAAGATCAGGGAATCCGGGGAGAGCGGAAAGAGCGGGGGATCGGAGGATCTTGGGATTGGCGATCGCGCCGCATGAGCAGACGGAAAAAAAATCTGTAGATTTGTCTCACGCAGGGTCAGCAGAGTCAGCAGAGAAAACCGCTGTTCTCTGCTGACTCTGCTGACGCTGCGTGAGGCTTCGCTGTTGGTCCTTGCGAACACGTAGAGCAAGCAGATGAGCAGAGGGGATGTGGTTTGCCTGTTTCTCTGCCGTTCCGTGTGGAGGATGGCGGTCGCGCGCCCGTCACCAGCGCGGCATGGCGCAGTCGCCGGTGCGGGGCACCACCTCGGCGGCGCGGCGCAGCTCGTCGAGCTCGGCGTCGCTGCGGGTCTCCCAGCCGTCGGGGGCGGGGATCAGCCGGCGCTTCTCGCTGCGGCACTCGAAGCACAGCCACGCCGGGCGCTGGGAGTCGGCCGGCTGCCCGGCAAGGCTGGGCGCCACGAAGGTGCTGGGCTGCACTCTCCACACCCGCCACTGCACCCCGGCGGGGTCGCGATATTCTCTCAGTGCCACGTCCGTGCGGTCTCCGGTCGGGTGGGTCCCCATCGAACTTGCAAACCGGTAGCAAGACGAGTTCCAGTTCGGCCGGCCGAAGTCCGTTCGCCATATCTGCTTGCGCCATCCGGGCCATGAAAGCGGACGCGCCGGCGAAGCGTGAGCCTCGCCGGCGCGGTGCCGCACGGGTGCCGGGGCTTCCGCCGGAAACGCTACACGCCCGCAGGTGCGGCGGGGATGACCGGGGCGCGCAGGTCCTTGCGCAGGATCTTGCCCACGTTGGTCTTGGGCAGCTCGTCGCGGAACTCCACCTGCCGGGGGATCTTGTAGCTGGTGAGGTGCTCGCGGCAGTGGCGGATCACGTCGTCGGCGGTGAGCGCCGCGTCCTTCTTGACGATCACGGCCTTCACCGCCTCGCCGGTGCGCTCGTCGGGCACGCCGATCACCCCCACCTCGGCCACGCCGTCCAGCAGCGCGATCACCCCCTCCACCTCGTTGGGGTACACGTTGAAGCCGCTCACCAGCACCATGTCCTTCTTGCGGTCCACGATGCGCACGTAGCCGTCGTCGTCCATGGCCGCCACGTCGCCGGTGTGCAGCCAGCCATCGGCGTCGAGCACCTTGGCCGTCTCGTCGGGGCGCTGCCAGTAGCCGGGCATCACCTGGGGCCCACGCACCAGCAGCTCGCCCGGCTGGTCCACCCCCACGGCGTTCCCCGCGTCGTCGGCCAGCATCACCTCGGTGGAGGGGAGGGGGATGCCGATGGTGCCGTCTTTGACCATCCCGCCGATGGGGTTGAAGGTGACCACGGGCGACGTCTCGGTCAGCCCGTAGCCCTCCACCACCGGCGTTCCCGTGACCTCCTTCCACCGCGCCGCCACCGACGAGTGCAGCGCCATCCCCCCGGCGAGCGACGACACCAGGCTCTTCGGGGGCGTTTCGCGGAACCACGGCTCGTTGAGCAGGCCGTTGAACAGCGTGTTGACCCCGGTGAACCAGCTGATGGGGTACTTGGCCCACGCCGTCTTGAGGTTGCTCACCGGCCGGGGGCTGGGCACCATCACGTCGTGCGCGCCGGCCGAGTAGAAGAGCAGCAGGTTCACGGTGAAGGCGAAGATGTGGTAGAACGGCAGCGCCGTGAGCACCGTCTCCTCGCCCGTGCGCAGGAAGTGCTGGCTCACCTCCTCGAGCTGCATGGTGTTCGCCAGCAGGTTGCGGTGGGTGAGCATGGCGCCCTTGCTCACGCCCGTGGTGCCGCCGGTGTACTGCAGCGCCGCCACCTCGTCCAGCTCCACCCCCGCCACGTACCCCGGCAGCTTCGCCGCGGTGAGCGCGGCCTGGCCCTGCTTGAGCGCCGCGGCGAAGGCGGTGTGGGGCACGGTGGCCTTCGGCACCTGCTTCTTCACGTACTTGAGCACCGTCTTCACCAGCATGGCGCGCAGCGGCGAGAAGCGCTCCACGATGCTGGCCAGCACCACCGTCTCGATCTTCGTCTTGGGCAGCACGGCGGGGAGGCGGTCGGCGAACATGTCCAGGATCACCAGCGCCCTGGCCCCCGAGTCGGAGAACTGGTGCGACATCTCGCTGGCCGTGTAGAGCGGGTTGGTGTTCACCAGCACGCACCCGGCCTTGAGGATGCCGAAGGCGGCGATCGGGTAGGCCAGGCAGTTGGGCAGCTGCACGGCCACGCGGTCGCCCGGCGCCAGCTTCAGCGTTTCGCGCAGGTACGCGGCGAACGCGTCGCTCAGCCGGTCGTTCTCGGCATAGCTGAGCGACGCGTCCATCCCGTTGGGCATGCACTGCGTGAACGCGGTGCGCGTCGCGTAGCGGGTGGCCACGTGCCGAAACATGTCGGGCAGGTGCTTGTACTGGATCGGCGGGATCTCGGGCCGGGTTCCCTGCACGTAGTGCTGGATCCAGGGACGGTCGCTCATGTCCACCTCGGTGGGGGGATGGTGGGGCGTGGGATGCTGATGGAATCGTACGGTTTCCACGCGGCGGCATCAAGCTCCCCGTGCGGCGCGCGGTGTCGAAGGAGGCGGCTGGGTGCGGCGTCGAACGCGGTGCGGAGGCGGGCGCCGCGTCGAGCCCGGTGTGGGGCGAGGGAGGGCGGGGCGGCTGGATGCCGCGCGGGGCCCTCTCCCTGGCGGCTGGCGCCGCCTGTCCCTCCCCCAAAACAGCCTGGGGGAGGGACGGGGGCTCGCTTCGCTCGCGGCTTCTTCCGCGTCGTGCGGATGCCTGCTCGCCGCCCCACCATCCGCCGCGCCGGCCCGAAGTCCGCGAAGGCGGACTGTGTGCCGTCGTAGCGGCGAGTTCACTCGCAGATTTCCGCGCAAGACCTCGTCGTCCCGGACATTTACCCGTCGTCCCCGGACGTTTGGAAGTACGCCTCCTCCACCGCCGGCGCGCCGCCCAGCACCACCGCCCGAATCCGCTCTCCTGCTCGCACCTCCGTGCCGGCGGGGAGGAGGCCGAGGGCGTCGGCGGCGGCCATGGAGCTGCCCACGCCGGAGCCCTGCGCGCCGGTGGAGCCGGCGTGCGTCTCGCCATCCGCCGTCTCCAGCGTGAGACGTGGGATCAGCATCAGCTCGCCGCGCGCGGAGAAGGCGTCGCGCGCCACGGCGTTCACCGTGGGCTGGTAGATGCGGGTGTGACCGCACATCCGCAGCAGCGCGGGGCGCACGAACAGCTCGAAGGTGACCATCGTGGACACCGGGTTCCCCGGCAGCCCGAACCAGGGGATGCCGCCCAGCCCTCCCACGATCCCGAACGCCAGCGCCGAGCCGGGCTTGATCTTCACCCGCCAGAACTCCACGCGCGTGTCCAGCGCCTCCATCACCGCGCGGACGTGGTCGTGCTCGCCCACGCTGATGCCGGCGCTGGTGACCAGCGCGTCGCATCCGCGCGCGGCCTCGATCACCCGGCGCAGGCTCTCGGGGGTGTCAGCCGCGATGCCCAGGATGCGCGGCTCCATCCCGCTCTCGGCCACCTGCGCGGCCAGCGCGTAGCTGTTGCCGTTTACGATCTTGCGCCCCGCCAGCACCTGGTCGAAGCCGTCCACGTCCACCAGCTCGTCGCCCGAGGTGGCGATGCCGACGATGGGACGGCGATGGACGGAGAGCTGGCCGCACCCCAGCGACGCCGCCACGCCCAGGTGCGGCGCGCGCAGCACCGTGCCCGCGCGCAGCACCGTCTGCCCCGCGCGCACGTCCTCGCCGCGCGGGCGCACGTTCTTTCCCGCGTCCGCGTCGCTGAAGATGGACACGCGCCCGTCCGCCGTGCCGATCTCGCGGCCGCCGTCGGTGTGCTCCACGCGGATGACGCCGTCGGCGCCCGCGGGCACCGGCGCGCCGGTCATGATGCGCGCCGCCTCGCCCGCCGCGATCGGCCGGGACGGGAACGCGCCGGCGGCGATGTCGTCCACCACGCGCAGCACGACGGGCGATTGGGCCGATGCGCCGCGCACGTCGTTCGCACGTACGGCGAACCCATCCATCGCCGAGTTGTCCCACGGCGGCAGGTCGGCGCGCGCGGCCACGTCCTCGGCGAGGACGCAGCCCAGCGCGCCGAGGAGCGGGCGCTGCTCCGCTTCCAGCCGCGGGACGCCGTCCACGATGCGGCGCAGCGCGTCGGCCGGTGCCAGCCAGTCGGCGCGGTCAGCCCGCATCGGAGGGCCCCAGGAAATACGCCTCCAGTAGATCGGCCACGTGGCGCACGTGCCCTTCATCGTCGTCGAGCGCGATGACCTCGCACGCGGCGCCCAGCCCGGCATCATCCGTCACCACGGCCAGGAAGCGCGCGGCGGCGTCCGCGTCCTCCGCATCATGGATGGGCTGGTCGTGCACGGCGCGGCGGAAGACCTCGATCTTGGGGAGCGCACCGTGTTTCCATCCTTCGATCAGGACGAGGTCGTAGCCGCGGCCGGCGTAGAGCTCGGCCACCAGCCGCTCGGGGTCGGGCTCGCCATCCATCCGCATCACCAGCGCGATCTTGCCGGTGCCGGCCATGATCGTCGCCTCCGCTTCACCCTCGTTGAAGTGCCGCCAGCTGTCGCGGCCTGGCTGGTCGGTCTCGAAGGCGTGGTGGCCGTGCTTGATGGTGGCGATGCGGCGGCCGCGGCGCTTCAGCTCGGCGGCGAGCGCCACCGCGAGCGTGGTCTTGCCGCTGTTCTTGCGGCCCACGATGCAGACGGCGGGGGGGATGTCAGGACGGGGCATCGGTGCGCCGCGCGAGCTGCTGGGCACGCTCCAGCTCTTCGCGCGTGTTGACGTTGAAGAAGAGGACCTGGGGATCGCCGAAGCGCCGCACCACCTCCAGCGGCACGCGCTCCGTTGCGATCGCCGCGAGCAGCGCCCGCAGCGAGCGGTCGCTGGACGCCAGCGCCCGCTCCACCGCCGGCAGCGCGGCGGCAGGATACCACGCGCACAGCGGCTCCATCCCGTGGCCGCGCGGGCTCTCGGGGACGACGGCGTGGGTCGCATCTCCGCGAGCCGCAATCTCGCGCAGCAGCGCGGCCGGCGCGAACGGCAGGTCGCACGACACGCACAGCGCCCCGGCCGCGCCCCGCTCCGCCGCCCACCGCAGCGCCGCGTCGATCCCCGCGAGCGGCCCCAGCCCCGGCACCCGGTCGCCGCGCGTCGGCAGATCCAGATCGGCGAAGAGCGCGGCATCATTGGCGATCAGCACCATCTCATCCACCGCCTCCCCCAGCGCACTCTGGACGCGGTCGATGATGCGCACGCCATCCACCCGCGCCAGCGCCTTGGGCGAGCCGAAGCGCCGGCTCGCCCCACCCGCCAGGATCGCGCCGACGATCGGAGCCCGGGAGGAAGGCATCGCTGCATAACGAGGTGAAAAGCATGGTCACACGGAGGAACGGAGGGAACGGAGGAAAAAACGAAGCAGTTCTCCGTTTCCTCCGTTCCTCCGTGTGACCCAAGTCGTTGCGATTTCGGACCAGGGGAAAGTATCCGCTCCCCGAGCCCGGCGCACCCGGAACGCCTCTTGCGCCCGGGCGGAGCAGAAGCGCATCGGAGGGATCGGACTGACCTGGAGGTGGATGGATGGCGCGCTACGACGGACAGTACGGCGGCCCGCGCGGCGGATGGCGGGGCGGGGAACGCGGCCCGGGCGGCCCCGGCAGGCCGGGGTTCCCTCCCTTCCCCGAGCAGGCACCGCCCAGCCCCGGCCGGTGGAACGGGCCCCCCGGCGCCGGTGCGCACGGCGACGGCCGCTACGGCGCCGATTTCGGCCACGGGCCCGGCTTCGGCAAGTACGCCCGCTTCGGCGGCGCGCAGCAGGGCGGATGGACCGGCGGGCCGTACGCCACGCCCCCGCGTCCGCAGGACGGCCTGGTGGGGGGCGGCGGGGCGGGGCCGCGGGGTGAATACGGCGGCGCCTACGAGGACTACGGCGGCTGGCCCGGCGGCCCGCGCCGCGGCGAGCAGTACGGCGGCCCCCCGCACCAGCAGGGGCGCGGCTACGACGCGGGCTTCGCGCGCGCGCCCTTCATGCCCGAGGAGGCGTATCGCCAGCACCCGGAGTACGGCCGGCAGCCGCAGCCGCGCGAGTGGGAGGCGCACCAGCACGAACTCGGCGAGGAGCCGGGCGACGACCAGGTGCGCGAGTCGGTCTACCGCCGCATGCGCGCCGACGCCTGGCTCGACCCCGAGCGCATCACCGTGCAGGTGGAAGACGGCGTGGTGACGCTCACCGGCGAGGTGGACGACTTCCTCAAGGCGCGCTACGCCTGGGACGACGCCTGGGAGGCCGAGGGCGTGCGCGGCGTGGTGAACAACCTGACCGTGCGCGCCGACCAGCCACACACCCCCACGCACGGCGACGTGGTTCCCCAGAGCGCCGCGGGCGGCACCACCGCCGACGAAGCCGGCGCGAGCTGATCGCGGCAGAGGGTGAACGACAGATCGGGCCCCGGCGCAACCGCCGGGGCCCGATCTCGTTCGGACGAGGGGAAGCCGAACGCACGGGCGCGCTCACGCACCCGTTCAGCCGTACCCGCCCGTCAGTGGTTCTCCGAGCTCCGATACCCGTCGGCCACCGGCCGGTCGGGCGGCTCGTAGCTGGCGCCGTCCTCGATGGCGGTTCCCACGTCGTGCGTGCCGTAGGTCTGCGCGTCGAGGTCTTCCATCAGGTGCTCGGCGGTGTCGCTCTGGTTGCCCACCGTGGAGCCCAGCTGGTCGTCGGTCTCCAGGTCGGCCGTCACGGCGTCGTCGGCCGCCTCGGGGTTCTCGCCCCGGTGCAGCTCGTCCACCATCAGGTCGTTGGTGAGGCTGGTCTCGTCCAGCCCCAGCACGTCCACCAGCGCCTTCTCGGCGATCTGGATCTCGGCGTCGGACGACACGCGCCCCGACAGCGTGACGTGGCCGTCGCGCACCGCCACCTCGATCCACCCCATGTCCAGCTCGGGGTATTCGCCCAGGTTCTGAACGACGAAATCGTAGATCTCGTCGTCGGTCATGGTGGAAAAGTCGAACGTTCCGAAGTCGCCGAGCATCAGCCGCACCCGTCCAGTCGCCGGCCCGTTTAGAAGTGCAGCACCGCCCCGATCTGTGCCGAAGACGCGTTCTTCCAGTCCGCCACCTTGTCGGTCTGGTTGCGTGTCCGGAAGCCCGCCGGGGCGGAGAGGCGCCAGAGCCGGCCGTTGAGCTCCGCGCGCAGGGAAAGCCGCCGCGCAACGAACACGTCGGTCCCGCCGTTGACCGCAACCGCAAACGAGGGGCCGAAGTGAAAACGCTCGGGCTCGGGCACCGCCGCGCCCTGCGGGTCGCTGCCGGTGATCTGCCGCGCCAGGCCGCCCTTGATGCCCACGAACGGCGCGAAGCCGCGGTAGGCGCGCGGGCCGGTGAGGTGGAAGAGGAACCCGGCGTCGGCCAGCAGCACCCCCGCGTTCACCCGCCGGTTGGTGGCGATGGGGGTGATGGTCCCCGAGTCGGCCGAGGCCTCGGCCAGGAACACGTCGCGCTGGCCTGCGATGTACCCCACCGACGCCTGCAGCGACAGCGGCCCGCTGAGGCGCAGCTGGTAGCCCAACCCGAAGATCGGCGCGGGGCGGATGCCGATGTCCACCGACACGCTGTCGCTCAGGGCCAGCGAGGGGTCGGAGAACACGTAGCCGGCGAAGGGCTGCAGCCCCTGCTTCTGCTCGATGTAGCGGATGGGCGACGGGATGCTCTGCGCCGCGCCGGTGCCGGCGCCCAGCGCCAGGAGCGCCGCGGCGGCGAGGGCGGTCCGCGAAAGTCGGATCATGCGGTACGGTCTTGGATGAAGCGTGGGCGGCGGGCGCTCGGTGGAACGGCACCCGCCGCAAGGCCAACGGTCCCGGGACGGAAAAGCGTCGCGGGACCGTTATAGCGGCCGGAACCTAGTCTTTGTTCCGTTCGGCAGCAAGAACCGCAGGGGGACAGGGGATAGGGGACAGGGGACAGCGGGCCTGTCGGTTGCGCAGGGAGGGCGTCGGCGCGGGGTCGCCAAGCCTCTCCACGGGCGGCTGAAGCCGCGGCAACGACTACGTAGAGCCTCGCAAACCGCGCGAGGCCGTTCGGCGACGGGGCTGGCGTTCGCAACGAGGCCGACGCCGCAGTCCGCGAAGGCGGACTTCCCGAAGTTCCAGCCGCCGGTTTCAACCAGCGGACACCAACCGGCGGACACCAACCGGCGGACACCAACCGGCGGACACCAACCGGCGAACACCGACGTGGTCCGGTCGAAGGTGATCCGGTCGACGTGATCCGGTCGACGTGATCCGGTCGACGTGATCCGCGGACAATATTCCCCCGCCACGCGAAACGCGGCGCGCCCCGTGAGGCTGCGCCGCGCTTCCGTCTATCACCCGCCTTCGACGTTACGCCGCTCGCGTCACTGCTGCAGGGACGGCACGGTCTGGGGCCGGTCCACGCCCAGGTTGCGCTCCTGGTAGTCGGCCTTCAGGTCGGGCAGGTCGATCAGGTGCACCGAGAAGGCGAAGCTGGTGTTGCCGTTGGGCGACAGGATGTAGTCGAAGTTCGCCTGCCAGCGGTACAGGTCGCGCTTCAGGTTGATGCGGTGCGCGCTGAACTCGCCCGTGGTGGTGCTGTAGTCGGTCTGCCAGCTCACCGCCCAGTTGCGCGTGGGCTGGAAGGTGAGCGTGCCGCCCAGCTGCGAGTTGCCGCTGCGGTAGCTCCCCGGCAGCGAATCGGCCGGCGAGCGGCGGATGCGCGTGAGCGAGTAGTTGAGCCCCAGCGACCACGGCCCGCCGCCCACCTGCTGGTTGTTGGCCGTGGAGTTCACCGCGCCCCGCACCGTCTCGGGCTGCCGCCCCGCCGCGTCGGGCGTCTGCCCGCGCTCGGGGCGCCGCTCCTCCTCGGTCCCCCGCGCGAAGCCCAGCCAGCGGAAGAGCGCCGAGTTCTGCCCCAGCGTGAGCTGCGTGTTGAACGAGGTGAGGAACGGGTTGAAGCGCCCGCGCCTGAGCTCGGTGCGGTGGGTGCTGTCGGTGGTCACCAGCCGCTGGTCGAAAAGCGAGTGCGACATGGTGAACTGGAAGCCGCCCAGCAGGTCGCTGCGCACCGTGGTGCTCAGGTCGGGGGTCAGGAACTGCGTGCCGAAGGTGTCGGTGGGCACGAAGCTGTACACCAGGGCGTTGGTGTTCAGCGCCAGCAGCGTGACCTTGGCCGCCTGCGACGGCGCCGCCCGGTTCCCCACCGAGTTGGCCGAGTCGCGCGCCGAGTCGCCGCGCACGGGGTGCGAGGTGCGGACCTTGGCCTCGAAGGTCTGCGTCATCCCCACCTCGATCTGGTTCACCGTGCGCCCGCTGAACGGCCCGAACACCTGCCGCTGGATGCGCGCGCTGGTGCTGTCGCCCACCTGCGCGGCCGGCGAGTAGCGCCAGTTGACGGTGGGCTGCACGTGGTGGCGGATCGCCTCGTAGTTGCCCACGCCGGGGAAGAAGCCGTACAGGTCGGTGCTGAGCCCCGCGCCCACGTCCAGCCGCGGCGGCCCGGCCACGAAGGTGCCGTAGCTGGCCGCCACCGAGTCGGCCAGCGTGGTGGCCGAGGTGTCGCGCCGCACCAGCTCGCGGCTGAACCCGATGGTGGGGGTGAGCCGGGTGCTGGCGAACAGCGTGAGCTGGTAGCCGGTGCTGGCGCTGAAGTTGAGCCGCTCGGCCAGGCGCCCGGGGATCAGCCCCAGCCGCGTGGTGTCGGTCTTGAGCGTGAGCGTGTCGAGCACCTCGCGCGGGAGCGCGGCCAGCGTGCCCACCGAGTTGCGCGAGAAGTTGGCGTTGGTGCTCACCCGGAAGTCGCCCAGCGACAGCCCCAGCGAGCCGCCGAACTGCCCGGTGCCCTGCGACGGCATCCGCCGCGCCAGCGCGTCGCCGAACACCTGCGAGGTGTGCGTGCCGTTGAAGCCGATCGACACGGTGGTGCCGGGGATCAGCGAGAACGGGTTGACGTTCAGGTTGAAGTGCGGGCTGAAGGTGCGGTCGTCGTTGGCGATCGACTGCCGCCGCTCGGCCGCCACCGAGAGGTTCCCCCAGTCCATCCGCCGGGTGAGCGAGAAGTTGCTGGACAGGTCCGACGTCTGCCGCTCGAGGTCGATCACCCGGTTGCGCTCGAAGGCGGTGGACGAGGCGTAGCCCAGCGACAGCGACAGGTCGGTGCGCTCGTTGGCGCTCCAGCGCGCGCCGCCGTTCAGGTTGAGCCGGCTGGGGCCCTCCTGCTGCCAGAACTGCTCGCCCTCGATGCTCCCGCTCAGGAAGCGGCGGCGGAAGTTGAAGTCGAGGTTGGCGCGGCCGGCGGTGTAGCTCTGGCTGCGCCAGCGCCCGGCCATCTGCAGCCCCAGGTACTGGTTGATGGCCCAGTAGTAGCCGATGTTCGAGAACTCGCGCCCCGTGCCGCGGCTGTTCCCCCGGCCGCCGCGGGTGCGGATGATGTCGTTGATCTCGAACTGCGGGATCAGGAAGCCGCTGCGCCGCCCCTTCTCCAGGTCCTGCACGATGAAGGGGAGCGCCATCACCGGCACGTTCTTGAAGTACAGGTACGCCGGCCGCCCCACCAGGATGCGGTTGCGGATGATCATGATGCGGTCGGCCTTGAAGTGGTAGGCCGGGTCCGCGCGGTCGTCGCTGGTGAAGGTGCTGTTCTGGGCGTAGATGCGCTGGCCGCGCTCGTCGGTCACGTCGCCCGCCACGAACCAGGTGGCGTTCTCGGTGATCTTGGTGCGCGCGCCGCGCACGTTGGCGCGGCGGCTGGCCATGTCGTAGAAGAACACGTCGCCCGTGATGGGGTCGCCCTCGCCCGCGGCGGGGTTGCCCTGCGGCTTGCCGTAGGCGGCCACCAGGTCGCGCCGGTCCATGTAGACGATGGAGTCTTCGGCGGTGATCACGCGGCCGTCACGCTCCACCCGGCTGTCGCCTCGCAGGCGCAGCGTGCGGTCGGACGAGCGGTACTCGGCGCTGTCGGCCGTGTAGTACACCGGCACGTAGCCCTGCAGCTTGAGCAGCGCCTCGGCCAGCGAGTCGCCCTGCGCCCGGGTCTGGCGCCCGGGGCCGCCGGTGTCGCTGGCCTCGGGGCGGGGCTGCGGGCGCTGCTGGCCCGTGGGGCGCACGCCCGGGCGGCTGCCGCCCCCCGGCCGAGGGAGGCCGGGGATCTGCGCGGCTGCCGCCCCGGCCGCGAAGGGCAGGGCGGCGAGCGCGGCAGCGAGGAGAAGGGCTTTACGGTTCACGCGGACGTTGGGTCCCGTTGCGGTGTGTCGCGGGTGCCAGGCCGGAATATGGGCCTGGACCGCGGTGAGGCGGTACCGGGCCGGACGGCGTCTAACCGATTCTTCACGCCTCGCCGGCGGCGGCGGCCGCCGCCACGCGGCGGCGCGTGACCATGCGCGACAGGAAGATGGAAAACTCGTAGAGCAGGACCAGCGGCACCATCATCATCAGCGTGAGCGTGACCACGTCGCCCGGCGTGAGCACCGAGGCCAGCACGGTGATGATGACGATGGCGTGGCGGCGCTTGCTGGACAGGAACTCGGGCGTCACCAGCCCCAGCGCGCTCAGGATCAGGATCACCACCGGCAGCTCGAACACGGCGCCGAAGGCCAGCAGCAGCCGGGTGACGAACGACATGTACTCGCCGATCACGATGCTCTGCTCCAGGCTCTCGGTCTGGAAGCTCATCGTGAAGCGCAGCGTCATGGGCAGCACGATCTTGTAGCTCATCGTCACGCCCATGGCGAACAGCACCAGCCCCATGTACAGCGCGGGGACGATCACCCGCTTCTCGGTGGGGAGGAGCGCCGGCGCCAGGAACGCCCAGATCTGGTAGATCACGATGGGCGAGGCCAGCACCAGCCCCACCGAGATGGCCAGCTTGAGCGTGATGAAGAACGGCTCGGTGGGGCTCAGGTACTTCAGCCGGGTGCCGTGCAGGAACGGCTTGATGGGCTCCACCAGCAGCCCCAGCACGTCCAGCCGGGTGACCAGGAAGAACCCCGCCACCGCGCACAGCGTGACGGCGATCAGGCTCCAGATCAGCCGCCAGCGCAGCTCCTCGAGGTGGTCGAGGAACGGCATCTCGCCGGCGGCGGTCTTGGCGAAGTAGGGCATCCGTGCTCCCGGCGGGCGGCGCGCCGCCGTCTCTCGTGGTTCTTCGTCGCCCGCCTTTCGCGGCCGGGCGTCTCGCTCGTTCCATCCCGCTCCCCGCGCCGCGCGATCCCGGAACGGCGGCGACGGCGGCACGACGTCCACCTCCCGCGGCTGCCCGTGGGCATCCGTGCGTGCGGCGGGCCTGCGTGTGTGGGGAGGCCGGGGCGGGCGCGGACGGCGGCGGATCCGTTCCCCGCCCGTCCGTGTTCACACCTCGCCCCGGCACGTACCCCGCCAGGGCCGGAAAGTGCGCCGGGAGGGCGAGCAAGTGCGCGCCCTCCCGTAATTTCCGTGTTTTGCCCGCCGCGCGGTAGGGGGGCGTCCGGAATCGGATTCCGGGGGCGGCTCTCCTGACTCCTCGCGAGCCGCGACTTTCGACCGGTGGCTCACGCAGAGCAGCAGAGGAGCAGAGAAACAGGCCGCTTTCTGCCGCTACTGCTGCTCCGCGCGAGATCGTTCCGGTGCTGCGGAGGCGGCGTCGGCTACGACGGCGACGGGTTGGGCGCGGGGGCGGCGGGGTCGTCGTCCTCCACCAGCGGCAGCTCGCGCTGGAAGCGGCGCACCTCGCGCAGGGCGGCCAGGTCGCGCAGCTCGCGCAGCTCCTCCTCGAACTCCTGCACGTCGGCGAAGTTGCGGTAGACGCTGGCGTAGCGCACGTAGGCGATCTGGTCGCGGTCCTTGAGGCGCAGCATCACCATGTGGCCGATGTCGGTGCTGCTCACCTCGCTGGTCTCGCGGCGGTCCAGCTCGCGCTCGATGTCTTCCACCACCGTCTCGATCTCGGCGGGGGTGATGGGGCGCTTGGCGCTGGCCACCTCGATGCTGCGCAGCAGCTTGCGGTGCTCGAACGGCTCGGTCTCGCCGTCGCGCTTGACCACCTGCAGGGTGCGCTCCTCGATGTACTCGTAGGTGGTGAAGCGGCGTTGGCAGCGCAGGCACTCGCGCCGGCGCCGCACCGCCCGGCCCTCGCGGCTGGTGCGGCTGTCGACCACACGGTCGTCCTGGTGGTGGCAGAACGGGCAGCGCACGGCGCTCTCCTGGTCAGCTTGTCAGCGCGAGCCCAGCCGGTCGAGCTGGGTGCGGGCCTCTTCGGCCTCGTCGCTGCGCGAGTAGCTGCGCAGGATCTGGTTGAGGTGCCCGCGCGCTTGGGTGCGGTCGCCGCGGGCGATCTCGAGCTTGGCGATGCGCAGCAGCGCCGCCGGCGCGCGCGGGCTTTCGGGGAAGCGCGCCACCACCCGCTGGTACGAGGCGATCGCCGCGTCCGGATCTCGGGTGTAGGTCTCGCCGATGTAGAAGTGCGCGTCGGCGCCGCGCGGGTCGTCGGGCGCCACCGCCAGGAACTCCTGGAAGCCGTTGCGCGCCGTGGACAGCGACCCTCGCCGGAACGCCCCCATCGCCGTCTCGTACGCCTCGTCGGCCGAGGGGCCGCCCGAGGCGCTGCGCGGCCGCGCCGGCGGGGTGGTGCGCGGGGGCGTGGTGCTGCGCGCCGTGGTCGAGCTCCCGCGGTCGGCGGTGGTGCTGGACGCGCGGTCGGCAGCGGGGCGATCCGCCGCCGGGCGGTCGGACGAAGACGACGGACGGGTGGTGGACGTGCGATCCGTCGATGCCCGGTCGGTCGAGGGCCGGTCCGTGGACGTGCGGTCCGCCGCCGGCCGGTCGGTGGACGTACGGTCGGTGGACGTACGGTCGGTGGACGTGCGGCTGGTGGAGCCCGCGTCGGCCTGGCGCTCGGGCGTGGCGCGCGGGGGCGGGGTCTCGGCGGTGTCGGCGGCCTCCTGCGCCTCGCGGGCTTCCTGGGTGCGCCGCTCGATCTGGTTCTGCAGGTCGCGGATCTGCTGCTGGCTCTGGCCGCTCAGCGACTGGATCTGCACCAGCTGCCGGTCTAGCTGCTGCAGGCGGTTGGCCACGTCGGCGCGCATCCGCGAGTTCTGGCTGCTCAGCGAGTCGAGCATGGCCTGGGTGCGGGCGATCAGCGCCTCGATCTGCCGGTTCTGGGCGGCGCGGTCGTTGTCCATGCGGGTCTGCAGGGTCTGCAGGTCCTGCTTGGTGGCCAGGCAGCCGGCCAGCGGCAGGAGCGCCGCCACGGCCGCGATGCGTAGCGCCTTCATCGGTTCAACCCTGCGGGAACGGTGGTGATCTGGCCGCCGGTGACGGCGAACTCGGCGCGGCGGTTGCGGGCCAGCGACGCTTCGTCCTCGCCCTCCATCAGCGGGCGCTCCTTGCCGTAGCTGGCGGTGGAGAGGCGCGACCCGTCGATCCCCAGGTTGAGCAGGTAGCCGCGCACGGCCTCGGCGCGGCGCTGGCCCAGCGCCAGGTTGTACTCGGTGCTGCCGCGCTGGTCGCAGTGCCCCTCGATGCGCAGGCGCACGCCGGGGTTGCTGCGGAGCACGGCAGCCTTGCTCTGCAGCTTGTCCTCGGCCGTGGGCGTGATCTCGTCGCTGTCGTACTCGAAGAACACGATCTCGGTGAGCGCCTCGCGCGCCACCGAGGTGGCGGCCTCGCGGCTGCGGCGCTCGCGCTCGGCCCGCTCGAGCTCGGTCATGGCGAGGCTGTCGGCGCGCAGCGAGTCGGCGCGCGAGCGGCCGCCGGTGTTGCCGGTGGTGGTGGCGACGGCGCTGTCGTTGGGCGCGGGGTTGGCCGGCGGCTTCTTCTTGCACCCGGCCAGCGCCAGCGGAACCAGCAGCAGCGGGGCGGCATGGCGAAGCTTCATCGTGTCTCCTCGGTCAAAACGGTGTGGGTCCGGATGGTCGTATCGTCATCCATCGATCTCGCGCGTTCAGGTCGATGGGCGTGAGGGCAGGACCCGCGGGGGGCCCTCTCCCTGGCTCGTTCCTCGCCTGTCCCTCCCCCAAAACAACCTGGGGGAGGGACGACTGCGTCGGCGTGCCCAGCGGGCACGGGTGCACGTTTCGGTGTCAGCGTGGCAGGCTGGGGTTTCGAGACTTCCTCAGCCCTCCGCGCGGATCTCGCCCCCGGAGTCCGCGAAGGCGGACTTCGTGCAGTTGTTGTAGCGATTTCAGTCGCCCCGCAACGCGATGCTCCGCCCTCCGCTCCGGCTCGCGGTCCGCCTTCCTACTGCCCCGCCGCCCCGCCGCGCGCCAGCACCGGCGACCACGCCGGCAGCCCGAATCCTCGCCCGCCCACCAGCGTGCGCACCTTGCCGGTGACGGTGTCGAGCACGAACAGGCCGCCGCCGTCGCGGTCGGGGCTGGCGAAGACGAGGTGGCGGCCGTCGGGGGCCCAGCTGGGGTCTTCGTTGCGGCCGCGGTCGGTGAGCAGGCGCCCGCCCCGGCCGTCCGCGCCCACCACCACGATCTGCGGCACGCCGTTCACGCGGGAAGAATACGCGATCCAGGGCCCCGCCGGCGACCAGTCGGGCGAAGTGGAGTATCCGCGCCGCCCGTATGCGTAGTCGCTGACGATGCGCGGCTCGCCGCCGCCGGCGTCCATCACGTACACCGCGGGCTCGCCCAGCCGGTCGCTCACGAAGGCGATCCGCCCGCCGTCGGGCGAGAAGGTGGGCGACAGGTTCTCGAAACGGCGCGACTGCGTGAGCGTGCGCAACCCCCCGGCGCCCGCCACCGCGATCTCGGTGTTGCCGCCCGCCGTGGTCCCGAAGGCGATCGTGCGCCCGTCGGGCGAGTAGGCGGGGGAGATGTTGATCCCGTCGCGGTCGCTCACCGTGCGCTCGCCGCCGTTCGAGAGGTCGCGCTCGAAGAGGAAGAGGCCGCCGCGTTTGAAGCTGGAGTACGCCAGCCGCCGCCCGTCGGGCGACCACGCGGGAGAGAGGGCGATGGAGCCGTCGCTGGTCACCCGGCTCACCCCCTCGCCGTCGGAGTCCACCGTGTAGATCTCCTTGGACCCGCGCCCCGCGGTGACGAAGGCGATGCGCGTGGCCGCCATCCCCGGCTGGCCGGTGGCCCAGAGCACCACCGCGTCGCTGGCGGCGTGCACGGCCATCCGGTAGCCGCGCCCGCCGCGACTGGGAACGCCGAAGCTCCCCGTCCCCTTCACCTGTCCGTACACCGCGTCGTACAGCGTAAGCCGCAGCGTGGCGCCGTCCCCCGTGGTCGAGACGGAGCCGGCGAGCACCCAGTCGGCGCCGCGGTCGCGCCAGGCCGACACGTCGGGGCGCTCGCCGGGGGCGGGGGTGCCGGCCGGCGGGTCCTTCATCTCGAAGCGGTCGGAGAGCTCCAGGTCGCGCCGCACGATGGCGCGCACGTCGTCGCCCTCGCCGCCGGCGAAGGGGAGCACCACGAAGCCGGGCGAATACTGCGCCTCGTAGGTCATGCGCAGGCGCACGCCGGGCGTGGTGTCGTTCTGGGCGGCGGCGGCGCGCGGCAGCAGGGCCGCCAGCGCCAGGAGCACCGGAATGGCGCGGGAGATGGGTCGCACTCGCGTCACGTCTTCAGGTTTGGGGGGTGATGTCCACGCACACGGGCAGCTCGGCGGCGTCGAACGCCCGGGGCAGCGCGCCGAACGCCTTGTGCAGCCCGGCCTGCTCCACCGCCTCGGTCACCGCCATGCGGAAGGCGAAGCCGCCGCGCACCCGGTTCACCTCGATGTCGTCCACCGTGCCGTCGCGCAGGATGGTGAAGCACGCCTCGGCGGTGCCGTTGTTCCCCTCGGGCCGCCGGAACCAGCGCCGCACCTGGCGCACGATGTTCTCGCAGTAGCCCGCGCTGGGGCACTCGGTGCCGCGCTGCTGCAGGTTCAGCCCCTCGCCGCCGGCGGAGCTCGGGTCGGGATCGCGCCCCGTCGGCGCGCCCCGCGTTCCCGTTCCCGCGCTGGCCGCGCCGCTTCCCGGACCGTTGGATGCGCCCGGCCGCCGTTCGGTTGGCGCGCCCGCGTTCGGCTTCGGCGTCGTGGCCGACGTGGAAGGACGCGCCGCGGCCGATGCCGGACGCGCCGGCGTGGTCGTCGGGCGCGCGGGGGTGGTCGCGGGACGCGCCGGCGTCGTCGGACGCGCGGGAGTGGCCGCGGGGCGCGGGGGAGTCTTGGGCTCCGGCGTGCGCGCGGGTTCCTTCGGCGGCGCGGGCGCGGGGCGCGGCTCTGGCCTGGGCGGCTCCGGCGCGGGCCGGGGAGGAGACGGCGGAGGCTTCGGCGCAGACGATGGGGCCGACTCGGGTTCCGCGGCAGGCGCGGTAGCCGGTGCCGGCGCGGGCGGCGTGCGGCCGCCCACGTTGGGCGCGGGGGCCTCCGACGGCGGCGGGCCGCGCAGCGTGGGGGGAGGGGAGACGATGTTGACGGCGTAGACGCGCATCCGCGGGTCGCGCGGCGGCTTCTGATGGCCGAACGCGCCTTCCGCGAGCACGAGGGCGAGGACGATCAGCACGTGCGCGAAGACGGAGCCGCCCGCCGCGAGCCACATCCGCTCGCGCCGCGCGTCCCGCGTCCGCCCGCCGCGCCCGCCCAGCTCCATCTACGGCCTCCCCGCGCTCTCGTCCTCGGCGATCAGCCCCACCGTGGCCACGTCGGCGCTCTTCATCGCCCCCAGCACCTGCACCACGCGCCCGTACGGCACGCCCTGGTCGGCGCGGAGGTAGACGTTCTTCGCGCCCTGCGCGCGCACCGCCTCGGGGAAGCGCCGCTCGAACTCTTCCCAGCGCACCACCTGCTGGCCGATGTACACGGCGCCCTGCTTGTCCACCGTCACCGTCACCCCCTCGTTGGACGGCACCGACTGCGTCCGCGCGCGGGGCACGCTCACCTCCACGCCGCCCTGCAGCATGGGCGCGGTGATCATGAAGATCACCAGCAGCGTGAGGCACACGTCCACCAGCGAGGTGACGTTGATCTCGGCGCTGGGCTCCAGCCCTCCGCGCGCATGGCCGCGGCGTCCCCTGGGCATGCGCTAGATGCGCCCTTCGCGCGCCAGCGCCCCGATGAACTCGCTGCTGAAGCCTTCCAGCTCGCCCATGAACAGGTTCAGCCGCCCGGTGAGGTAGTTGTAGCCGATGGCCGCGGGGATGGCGACCACCAGGCCGCCCGCGGTGGCCACCAGCGCCTCGGCGATCCCGGGGGCCACGGCGTTGATGCTGCTGGACCCGGCGCTGGCCACGCCGATGAACGAGTTCATCACCCCGATCACCGTGCCGAGGAGACCGAGGAGCGGGCTGGCGGTGGCGAAGATGGCCAGCCAGATCAGCCCGCCGGTCAGCCCGTCGCGCTCGTCGCCCTCCTCCTTCTCCAGCACCAGCCGCAGCACCTCCAGCTGCGCGGGGAGGAGGCCCTTCACGTCGCCGGCGCGCGCCGCGGGGCGCAGCTCGCCGTAGAAGGTCATCCCCCGCTTGAACACGCGGGTGAAGGGCGATTCGGGGAGGGCCATGATGCTGTGGAAGGCCTCTTCCAGCCGGTCGGCCTTCTCCAGCCGCTCCACGAAGCGGTCGCTCTCCTGCCGCATGCGGCGGAACTGGAGGAGCTTGACCACGATGATCGCCCACGAGACCAGGCTGAACAGCGCCAGCAGCGCCATGATCAGCTGGGTGGACAGGGTGCCGCTGGCGATCATCCGCCAGACGTTGCCGAACTCGCCGGTATGTGGGGCCGCCTGCATCATGCGGTGGGCGTGGGGCGCAGCGTCATTCGTCGTCCTTGCGGGCGTTTTCCAGCTCGAAGAGGTAGCGCACGGTGTCGAGCACGCCGGTGCCGCGGCCGTTGCCCGCTGCGTCGCGCAGGCGCGCCGTGGGCGCGTGCAGCAGCTTGTTCAGGATCTGCCGGGTGAGCGCGTCCACCGCCGCCCGGTCGTCGTCGGAGAGGTGCCCGAGCCGGGCCAGCACGCGCTCGGTCTCGTGCGCGCGCACCCGCTCGCCGTGGTCGCGCAGCGCGCGGATGGTGGGCACCACCGCCAGCGACGCGTACCAGCTCCAGTAGTCTTCCACCCCTTCGGCCACGATCCGTTCCGCCGCGGGAAGCTCCAGGCGCCTGCGGTCGAGCGAATCGTCCACGATCTGCTGCAGGTCGTCCACGTTGTAGAGGAAGACGTTGCGCTGGTCGCCCACCCCCGTCTCCACGTCGCGGGGGATAGCGATGTCGATGATGCACAGCGGCTTGCGCGCGCCCCGGGGCAGCGCGGCGCGGAAGCGGTCGAGGGTGAGCACGGGGTGCGGCGCGGCGGTGGAGCAGATCACGATGTCCACCTGTGGCAGCGCCCGGTCGAACTCTTCCCAGTGGATGGCCTCGCCGCCCCACTTCTCGGCCAGCTCGCGGGCCCGCTCGTAGGTGCGGTTGGCGACCACGGCGGTGCGCACGCCCTCGCCGCGCAGGCACTCGAGCGTGACCTCGCTCATCTCGCCCGCGCCCAGCACCAGCGCCTGCCGCCCCTTGAGCGAGCCGAAGATCTTCTTGCTGAGCTCCACCGCCGCGGACGAGACCGAGGCCGCGCCCACGCCCAGCCCCGTCTCGCTGCGCACCCGGCCGCCCACGTTGAAGGCGCTCTGGAAGAGGCGGTTGAGCGCGGGGCCCACCACGGGCCCGTCGGTCCCCGCCACCTGGCGCGCGGCGGCGTAGGCCTCCTTCACCTGCCCCTGGATCTGCGGCTCGCCCACGATCATGCTGTCGAGCCCGGCGGCCACGCGGAAGAGGTGGTGCGCGGCCTCGCGGTCGCGGCGCACGTACAGCCAGCGCGCCGCGTCGGCCGGGCTCGTGCCGATGCGCTCGGACAGGACCTCCAGCGCCCGCTCCACCCCCGCGTCGCCCTCGCCCGCCGCAAGGTAGAACTCGGTGCGGTTGCAGGTGGTGAGCAGCACGGCCTCCGCCCCCGCCTCGGCCGAAAGGCCGGCGAGCGCGTGCGGCACCTCGGCCCGCCCGAAGGCGAGCCGCTCCCTCAGCTCGATGGGAGCGGTGCGGTGGCTGGCGCCTACGACTGCGACAGGCATCGGGCGATGTGCTGCTCCACTTCTGCGTCGCGGCCGGCGATGGCCGCGTCGAGGAACTCGGGGGTGACCAGCGCGAACCAGGCGTCGCGGCGGCGCGCCTCGCTCTCGGGGAAGCGCTGGCGCATGCGGTCGCGCACGCCGGCCAGCCGGGTGGCCGTGCGCCCCAGCCCCGGCGTCACCACCGCCTCCAGCCGCTCGCGCAGCCGCCGCGACAGCAGCGGGCTGGCGCCGCCGGTGGAGAGGGCAACCACCACGTCGCCCTGGCGGATGCTGGCGGGCACGTGGAAGGTGGACCCGGCGCCGTCGTCGGCCACGTTCACCAGCGCGCCGGCCGCCTCGGCCTCGGCCGTGACGGCGGCATTGACCTCGGCCGAGTCGGTGGCGGCGAAGACCAGTCGGTAGCCGTGCGCGTCGCCCGCGGCATAGCGGCGCCGCTGCCATCGCAGCGCGTGCTGGCCGATCAGCCGCTCCAGCTCGGGCGCGACCTCGGGCGAGACGACCTCGGGCGCGCCGCCGGCGTCGATCACGCCGCGCACCTTGCGCAGCGCCACCTGCCCGCCGCCCACCACCAGGACCGGGATGCGGGAGACGTCGAGGAGGACGGGGTAGCGGCCGCTCACAGGAACGCCCCTCCCGCCCGCTCGCCCACGCGCAGGACCAGGTAGCCCGCGACCACCAGCGCGAACCCCACCACGCTCACCAGCGCCGCGCGCCGGGCCGGGCGGCCGCCCCCGGCGCGCGCGGCCAGCGCCGCGGCGAACACCAGCCAGCTCAGGATCCCCCACACCACCTTGGGGTTGCCGGGCGACATGGGATGCCCGAAGCGCTCCGTCCACGCCCACCCCACCAGCAGCGCCAGGGTGAGGAAGCCCATCCCCGCGATCAGCGCCCCGCGGCCGATGCGGTCGAGGGTGTCGAGCGGGGGGAAGAAGCGGAAGATGGCGCCGAAGCGCTTGCTCTTCAGCTCACGGAACTGGATCAGGTACATCAGCCCCGCCGCGAAGGCCACGGTGAGCCCGGCGTAGCCCAGGAACGCCAGCACCACGTGGAAGACGAACCAGGGCCCCTGGAAGTCCATCACCTGTCTGGATGGCTGGAGCCCCACGATTTCCGCCATGGCGGCCACCGCGGCCGCCACCGGCACGAGGACCAGGCCCACCGGGCCCGTCTTCCCCACCGTCGCGAGGCCCAGGGAGCCGGCGGCGATCAGCAGCGCGAAGATGGAGAGCGAGGGGCCCAGCCCCACCAGCGGCAGCTCGCCGAACTCGCGCCGGTAGGCCACCAGCTCGGCGGCGTGCACCAGGATGGCCGCCCCCAGCACCGTGGCGGCCACGGCGGGGAGGCGGCGGTGGCTGCGCGCCATCGACACCCCCAGCAGGGCGGCCGACAGCGCGTACAGCGCCAGCGCGATCAGGTGCAGGTTGGCGGTCGTCATGTCGCGTGGAAAATGCGACGCGGCGCGGCTTTACGGAAGGGCAAAGCCACGATCTGTCGCCGAACGGACGTTCGACACGTCCGTCCCCGCGCCGGAACGCACCGTGCTACCTGCCGCGCGCATCGCTCCGTGTAACACCCCGACCTTCCCAACCAGATGGAGGCGACGATGCGCAGGCTCTCTCCCGCCACGCTCGCGGGCGTGGCGTCCGGGCTGCTCTTCTACCTGAACGCGCTGATCCCCAACAGCCACGCGTGGCCGCTGGTGTGGCCGGCGCTGGGCGGCGCCGCGGCCGTGGTGCTGGCGTCGCGCCGCGCGGGGCCGCGGCAGGGCGCGCTGGGCACCGGCCTGCGCGCCGGGGCGGTGTCGGCGGCGGTGTTCGTGCTGGCCACCGTGCCCACGCTGCTGCTGCTGTCGCTGCCGTCGCTGGCGAGCGTGGACCGGCTGCTGGGCGGCGACGGCCGGCTGGTGATGACCGGCTCGATGCTGCTCGCGCTCGCCGCCGCCGCGGCGATCGGCATCCCCGGGAGCGCCGTGGGCGCGCTGGCGGCGCGGCCGTTCGCCCGCCCCCGCGCGGCCTGATACCGAATCGCCGGAGGTTCATTCGGTTTCCACCGGCGAAGGAATCTCACGCGGAGCAGCAGAGAAACAGAGAACGACGGAGTCGACGGAGCTTTTCTGCTTCTCTCCTCTGCTACTCTGCTGCTCTGCGTGAGAAGATTTACGGATCTCGATCCTGAACGGAACTCCACAACGTGGTATGAGCGCGGCACGCGGAAAGACGAACGGGGCGGCGAAGCACCCATCTGCTTCGCCGCCCCGCTTTCGTCACCTGCCGAAGCGTGCCGTCAGGGCATCTTCGCGATGCGGCGGACGGGCTGGCCCACGGCGAGCGCCGGGTGCTGCAGGCTGGTGATGCGTACGGTGGAGGTCTGGCCCATCACCTTCACCACCTGAACGCGGCCCACCGCCACCTCGGGGCGCGTGCCCCAGCTGGCGCGCTGGCGGGGGATGAACACCTCGAACTCGTCGCCCTCCTTCACCCCCGCCTGGCGGCCCACGTCGAGCACGGCCAGCTCTTCGATGGCCTGCAGCGTGTGCTGCCGCTGGAAGCCCACCAGCCGGGCCTGCAGGTCGGCGCTGGCGCCGGCGGTGCGGGCGGGGCGCACGTTGTTGGGCACCGGGAACGCCGGCGCCTGGGTCACCAGGTCGCCCGGGCCGATGGGGTCGTACATGCGGATCACCACCACGATGGCGGTGCCGCCGTCCACGTTGGCCACGGTGCCCAGGCCGCGCGGCGTGAACAGCCGCCCATACGGCTGCATCAGCCGCTCGGGGCGGATGAACTGCACCCGGTCGCCGATGCGGAACGGCGCCGCGCCCGAGTCGGCCGACACCAGGATCTTGTCGAAGATCTGCACGGTGGGCTGGCGCTCGAGCGGCACCACGGTGGGCGAGATGATCTCGCGCACGCGCCCCTGCGGCCGCACCTCGCCCTCGGGCACCACGAAGCCGGCGCGGAAGTAGTCGCCCTCGCGCACCACGGGGAAGTTGGCCGTGCCGGCGGCCAGCACGGTCAGCCGGTCGCGCGGGGAGTCGCGCGGGCCCTGGTAGAACACCGTGTGCTCGGGCTCGCGCGGGCCGGCGGCGGCCACCCCCGGCGGCAGCACCAGCCGCTCGCTGGGGTAGATGCGGGCCGGGTCGCGCACCACGTCGGTGTTCATGCGGAAGATCTCGGGCCACAGGAACGGGTCGGCCAGGTACTGGCGCGCCAGGTCCCACAGCGTGTCGCCGCGGCGAACCACGTGCACGCGCCCCTCGGGCACGGTGTCCTGCTGTGCGGCCAGCGGGGCCACGGCGGCCAGGGTGGCGGCAACGGCCAGTGCGGCTTTCTTCACGAGTCCTCGCTGCGAGCTTGGGACGGGGCTGGTCGGCATGCGTCTGCGGGCGGGCACAGGGCCCGCGCGGGCGCACCGGGCGGCTCCACGGCTGCGGAGAGCGCCGGGTTGTGGGGCAACGGGAATACGGGGGAGACGGAGTATGGTAAGGCGTGTGCGTGATGCCCGTCAAGACGGATGGCGCACGGACAGCAAGTCCACCGCGCCCGAACCGCCGCCGCCGCGCCCACATGCACCGCGCATGGCGGCCGCCCACGCGAGCGGCGTGCCCGACGTCCGCGATTCCGCGCAATCCGTCGCATCAGCAGATAACGCAACGGCTTACGGCGTTCATGGGGTGATTCGGATCGGTGCATCTCCCCATACCGCCGTTCACGATCCGGAAATGATTGCGCCGCCTTTGCACCACATCACCGGCGCCGGGAAACGGATACGCGAAGCCCCGGACGATCACCATCCGGGGCCTCGTTCGTCTTCCTGGGGCGTCCCGTCCTTCGTGCTCCGTGTGATTGCAGTTGATTCTACGCCGTTGCGATCGACCCGGCCTCGGGCTCGGTCCACGGCTCGATCAGCTCCGGGCCGTCGTAGATGGGGCGGTTTACGGCGGTGGAGACGGCGTAGCTCTGAAGCAGGCCGTCGGGCGCGGGGCGGAGCAGGGCGGCGAGGTCGGCGGCGGGCGTGTCGGCGTCGAGCCAGGCGGCGCGGTCGCCGGGGGCCACGATCACGGGCATGCGGTCGTGGATGCCGGCCACGTCGGTGTTGGGCGTGGTGGTGACGATGGTGAAGGTGAGCACCGGCTCGGCGTCCTTCTGCGGGCGCCACGTCTCCCACAGGCCGGCCAGGGTGAGCATCATCCCGTCGGCCGCGTGGATCCACTGCGGCACCTTCGTCTTCCCCACCTTCTTCCACTCGAAGAAGCCGCTCGCGGGCACCAGGCAGCGCCGCCGCTGGAACGCCGCGCGGTAGGCGGGTTTGCTCTCGAGCACCGACTCGGCGCGCGCGTTGATCATCTTGTTGCCAATCGACGCGTCTTTCGCCCAGCTCGGGATCAGCCCCCAGCGGAAGACGTCGAGCACGCGGTCGCCCTCGTGGCGCAGCAGCACCGGCACGTGCTGCGTGGGGGCGATGTTGAAGCGAGGCAGCCGCGGCTCCTCGCACCGCCACGCCGCTTCGAACGCCGCCGCCAGCTCGGCGCTGCTCGCCTTCTGCCCGAATCGTCCGCACATCTCGCGCTCTCCGTGTACTTACGGTGGCCTGAGAGAATCGCGACCAATCTACTCACCACCGTTCCGACTGGCACGGGTTTGGGACGGCCGAACGGCATGAACACGTGGTTCGGTGATCCGGCGCGCGGATGGAACCGTCAGGAGAATGCCGAACGAATCCGCTCGAGCCGATCCGGGGTCGCTACTGCACCGTGATGGTGCCGCTCATGGCGCTTCCGTGAACGGCGCAGTGGTAGGGATACGCGCCGGGAATGGCCGGCATGACGACGGTGCGGGTGCCCGAGGTGAAGATGGCGGTGGAGACGATCGCGGGAGCATCGAAGCTCGCGCTGTGGCGCGCGTTGTCGAGGTTGGTGAACGTGACCGTCGCGCCCCGCGCCACCGTGAGCGAAGCCGGCTGGTACGCGTTCCCCTGGATCGTCACCGCGGCCCCGCCCGGCACCGCGGGCGCGGCCGGCGCCGAGGCGGCGAACGGGTTGGAGAACTTGCGGGCGGTGAGGAAGGTGGAGTCGGTCAGCGCCCCCAGGAACGCGACCAGCGCCGCCCGGTCGGCCGCCGTGAGCCCCAGGCGGCGGGGCCGCCCGTCGGGCGCGCGCAGGCGGGGGTCCAGCCCGGGGTTCGGCTGCACCCCCGAGTCGTAGAACTGGACGACCTGCTCCAGCGTGGTGAAGCGTCCGTCGTGCATGTACGGGCTGCGCACGGCCACGTTGCGCAGCGACGGCGCCTTGAACGCGCCGCCCCCGGCGCCCGCGTCGGTGATGGCGGCATCGAGCCCGGTGTTGTGCACCGAGTCGCTCACCTGCGCGGCGGTGGAGTGGCAGGCGGCGCACCCCGCGGTGCGGAACAGCCGCTCGCCCGCCTGCTCCTGCGGGGTGAGCGTGGCGGCGAAGTTGGGCGGGCCGGCGCCCGCGAACGCCCGGTCGTAGCGCGACCCCGCGGAAACCAGCGACCGGACGTACTGCGCCAGCGCCCGCGCCACCCGGTCGCCGGTGATCTCGCGCGTGCCGAACGCGGCCGTGAAGAGCGGGGCGTAGTACGAGGTGGCCGAGAGCTTCTGCACCAGCTGGTCGAGCGGCATCCCCATCTCGGTGGGGTCCTGGATGGGCGTGACCACCTGCGCCTCGAGCGTGGCGGCCCGCTCATCCCAGAAGAAGCGGCCGCGGCGGTAGAAGCGGGCGTTCGCCAGCCCCGCCGAGTGCCGCGCCGTGAGCCCGCCCGCGAACCCCACGCTGCGCGTGAACGCGTCGCTGAAGCCGCGCGACTGCACGTGGCACGAGGCGCACGCGGTGCCGTCGCTGGCCGAGAGGCGCGGGTCGTAGAAGAGGACGCGCCCCAGCGTGGCTCCGGCGTTGGTGATCGGGTTCCCCGGCGGCGTGTTGTCGGCCGCCACCACGCTGCCGCCGCCGGGCGCGGCTAGGAAGTGCGCCGGCAGCGGCACGCTGGCGTCTGCGTAGAGCTCCGAGACCGCGGGGAGCGTGGGCGCGCCCAGGCCCGGCGCGAACGCCACCATCGCGAACCGGTCGCTGGCCGACCGCCCCAGCGCGTCGGTGGCGGTGAGGGTGAGCGAAACCACCCCGGGCGCGGTGGGGGTGCCCGCCACCACGCCCCCGGCGGCAGTGAGCCCGTCCGCCGCCCCGGAGATGGCGACGGTGTAGACGAGCCCGCGCCCCGCCGGGTCGGAGAAGACGGTGCCGCCGCGGGTCGCGTCGTAGCTCACCGCGGTGCCCACCGTCACCGCGACCGCCCCGTTCCCGGCGAGGAGGGCGGGTGCGGGGGTGGCCTCGGGGCCGGCGGCGGCGGTGGGGCCGTCGGCGCAGGCGAGCATGCCGGCGCAAAGGAACAGTGCGGGAAAATGGATCCGGCGCATGGGGGGCGTTGGGCGAGGAGGTGAAAGGATGCTCCCTCTTTCGCGAATGAACACGCGCGACGCGTGGGACCCTATCCGGAGGGCCCCGCCGGCGGCGTCGCAATCCTGTACGCCGGCCAGATTCCGGACGCCTCCAGCGGTGGCCCGAGGTGGTTCGAGGGCGAATAATCGGCCTCGTTGCTGGGCTTTGCCATCGACAGCTATCCGGCACGGACCTTGTTCTAGGCGGGGGCGACCACCCTGTCGCCACCGCCACGAACCCAGCCTCCATGCCGACCGCATCCATCGCCCTGCAGACGCTGCTCATGGGCGACGGCGACCACGTTTTAGCCCCCCGGCCCCCCGCCACCATGCGGCGGGCCGACCTCGACGCCGCCCGCCGCCGCGCCATCTGGTGCGTGAACATGGTGGCCACCGCCGTGATCGCCGCGGGGATCGTGGTGGCCCTGCTCCCCGCGCGGCGGATCGCCATGGTGGGCGCGGCGACGGCGCCCTGGGCGATGATGGCGGTGGCGGCGGCGGGCGCGGCGGGGCTGGCGCTGTGCCGGCACGCGTGGCGGCTGCACGGGCAGGTGGCCACGCTGCGGCGCGACCTGGCCGCCGCGCGCGAGACCGAGCGCTGGCACCGCGCGGTGGTGGACGAGGTGGTGGACGGGGTGCTGGTGGCCTCGCCCGAGGGGCGGCTGGTGGAGGTGAACCAGGCGGCGTGCGTGCTTCTGGGCCGCACCCGCGACGCGCTGTCGGGCCAGCGCCTGTGGGACCTGATCCCCTCCGACGACCGCCTGATCGCGCTGCGCCGCCACGAGCCGCTGGGCACCCAGGGCGGCGGCCTGCGCCGCCTCCTGCGCCCCGACGGCAGCGCCGTGCTGGCCGACGTGAGCTGGTCGGCGCTCCCCGACGGCCGCGTGGTGTACCTGGCCCGCGAGTGGTCGGGGGGGCGGTAGAACCGGCGGGAGAGCGGTCGCACGGCACTGCGATCGGCGGGACTGCGATCGGCGGACGGGCAGGGCGTGGGCGGCGGATTGGGCTCCTGTGCGGGGGGGGAAGGGAGACGGGTGGGGGAAGATCCGAAGGCTGGTTGCGATGAGAATGCCCGTCGGCGAGGAGTCCTCTCGCTGGCGGGCATCGTGTTTGGACGCGCGGACGACTCCCGCGATGGGCGGGTGCGCGGAGCAGACGCGGGCGCATGCCGCGGCGGCCCCCTCCCCCGGCTCCCTCCCCCGCTTCGCGGGAGAGGGGGAGCGCCGCAACGGCAACGGCGCGGCGCACCAGGCCTCGACCCTCCACCGCGCAGCGGGGGAGGGCGAGCGCTCTCGGGCGCGGGGAGGGGGCCACGCGCGGAGCCATCCGGAACCCACCCCCGCCCGACGCCTCTCGGCCACATCGACGAATGGGGCGGCGCCCGAATCGAGCGCCGCCCCATGACGTCCCTACCGCCGTACTCTCGTACTTCCGTACTCTCGTACTTCCGTACTCTCGTACTTCCGTGTACTGCTCAGTGCTGCAGCGCCTTGACGTCGGCGGGAAGCGCGAAGGTGGTGTCGGGGATCGCCTCGTGGCTCACCGACTTGATGGTGGTGACCATCTGCTGGCCCATCATGCTCATGGTCGTCTTCGTAGGCATCTTGATGCCGTCGAACTCCTTGTAGTCGGAGTAGACCATCTCCACCTCCATCTCGCCCATCTGCGACTGCTGCTTGGCGACGGTGGCCACCATCAGGCCGCTGGTCTTGTCGAAGCAGCTGCGCATCTGCACGCCGTTGCGGCTGGTCATCCGCACGTCCCAGCACTCCTGGCCGGCCACCGTGCGCGAGCCCACGGTCTCCATGGTGGGGAAGATGGAGGCCATGTCCAGGTTGGCGTCGAAGGTGCTGCGCGTCACCGTCTCGTTGAGCTCGGCACCGGTCAGGATGCGCGGGCCCTGCATGGAGCTGTTGCTCCACGCCACGGTGCCGTCGTAGCCGCCGGTGGCGGTGCCCATGGCGCCCATGTCCATGCGCGTCATCATCTTGTTGGGCCGCGCCTGGTACAGGTCCATGGTCATGGTCATCCCCATGGCCGGCATGCTCATCTCGGCCACGGTGTGGCGCGAGTTGAAGCGGCCCAGCATGGCCTTGCCGCCGATGGCCTGCACGTACTTGTCCACGATCTGCTGCGCGGGCGGAAGCTGCTGCGCGCGCGCGGTGCCGGCCTGCGCGGCCAAGGCGAGCGCGGCCAGCGCCAGGGCCCGGCCGGTGCGAATGCGGTTCATCGTGTAAGGTCTCCCGTTGGTCGTGCACGCGGGCCGGTGAATCCAGCCGTCGCGCGTCTTGCGGCGGAACGCCCCGCCGCCGGCTTGGCCGTCACCGCGCGCCCGCGCGGCCACGTTCCCGTGCGATCCATTCGAGCGCCGCCTGCATGGCCGGGTCGCGCCCGGCCAGCAGCGCGGCGCGGGTGGGCGGCGCCGCCACGTCGGGCGTCACCCCCTCGCCTTCCCAGCGCATCCCCCGCGGGCCGGTGAAGTCGGCCACGGCGTGCATCAGCACGTCGCCGTTGGGGAGCTTCTGCGCCCACGCGGGGAGCGCCTGCCCCGCGGTGGGCTCGCCGAACACCCGAACCCGCCCCAGCTGCCGCAGGCCGCCGGCGAAGAACTCGCTGGTGCTGGCGGTCATCGCGTCGGTGAGCACCGCCACCGGGCCGGCGTAGGGGCGCACCGGCTGCGCCCGCGTGTCCACCCGGCGGGGGTTGATCACGAAGTTGAGCGTGGTCGCCCGCATCCGCATCACCCCGAGGGTGTCGGCGCGGTCCACGAAGTGCCCCGCGAAGGCCGGTGCCAGGATCCCCGCGCCCCCCAGGTTGCCGCGCAGGTCGATCACCATCCCGTCGAGCGAGCGGAACGAGTCCACCGCGGCGTTGAGGCCGGCGACCACCACCGGCATCCAGTAGTTGAAGCGCACCACCCCCGCCGCGCCGCCGCCGGGGAGCGCCGCGCGCCGGGTGGAGAGCCGCACGTCCAGCCGCGGCAGGTTGCCGAACTTCTCGCTCATCGCGGCCGGCGCGCGGAGCGCCAGCGCGCGGGTCACCGGCCGGTCGGCGCCGTCCAGGAAGCGGACGCGCAGGGTGCTCCCCGGCGCGCCGCGCAGCGCGGCGGAGGCGGCCATCCAGGTGAAGAGCTGGCGCTTGCGCGGCTCGCCCACGCCGGGGATGCGACCTACCGCCGCGAGCATCTGCGCGGCCGTCCGCGTGCCCACGGCGCTCACCGTCCACCCCGGCCGCACCCCCGCCGCGGCGGCCGGCCCGCCCGAGTCCACGTGCGTCACCAGGATTCGCCCGCCCACCAGCCGCACCTCCATCCCCGCGTCGCCGCCGCGGTCTTCGCCGGCGCCGATGTCCTGCTGCACGTCACCGGGGATCAAGTCGAAGTGCGAGTACGGGAGGCGCTTGAGCGCTTCCTCGATCACGACCCGGAGCTGCGCCACCGTGCGAGCCTGGGCCGCGCGGGGCCGCAACTCCTCGCGGGCGCGGCGCCAGGGCCCGTTCGCCACGGCGGTGTCCCACAGCGTGCGGTCGATGCTGGCCCACGCCGTGTCGAACGTCTCGGCCGCCAGCGCGGCGGTGATGGGCGTTCCCCGCGGCGCGGCGGGCCGGGTCTGCGCGGCGAGCGGCGCCTGCGCGGCCAGCGCCAGGGCTGCGGCGGCGAGGGCGGTCCGGCGGATGCTTCGGGTCACGGGTCGGGTGTTCGGGTGCGGCGGAACCACGTTGCGAGCGAACAAGATAACCCACTTTTGCCGGTTGCGGAGGGGAGCCCCCGGCCGAGCGGCGGGTTTCGCGGCACGAACGGTCGCGACGCGGGCGCGAACGCGTGCGGGGTCCAGCGCTTCCTCCCGGTCCTGACGGATGCCCCGACGGCTCACATCGCCCAGTCGATCGCCGTGCTACGCATCCAGCAAGAGCATACGCGCTCAAGACATCGGACGGATGGATGCCCCAGCTTCAGCGTGCTCTGTGGATCAATTTTTTTGAAAGTGGACACCCTTGGCTTCCCAGGAGGCGCAGTGGCCACTCTCGGTCCCGCAGAGGCGTAGAGGAGTGCTCCCCCCTGATCCACGCAGTTGCAGTTGACGATGACGGCGTCCGCCGCGATGACAGAGGATCGCGCTCGAAGGCGGATCGCAATGCCTGAGAGCCGGTCGACGAGAACCGCCCGGACCCGAGCGTGGCCGCCGGACGTCAGTTCAGCGATGAAGCGGCCACGGCGCGCACGACGTCGTCGATCGCGGCCTTCATCCGCGAGGACGGCTGGCCGCTCTTGTTGGCGATGATGGAGAAGACGGCGGTGCGCCCGTCGGCCATGGTCACGAAGCCGCTCAGCGAGTCGACGTTGCCGATGTAGCCGGTCTTGGCGGCGACGCGCCCCGGAAGATCGGAGAAGCGCGCCCGCAGCGAGCCCTCGCGCCCGCTCACCGGCAGGTTGTCGCGCACCACGCGCATGGCCGGCGTGCGGTGGACGTAGCCCAGGAGCCGCACCAGCGCCCGCGGCGTGACCAGGTTCCCGGCCGAGAGCCCCGACCCGTCGCGCAGTTCCACGTCGGCCGAGTCGACGCCCACCACGCGGGTGAGGAAATCGCGCTCGGCGGCGATCCCCGCGCTCCAGCTCCCCTCGCCGCGCACCTCGCGGCCCACGGTCTTCAGCAGCGTCTCGGCGAACCAGTTCTGGCTGTTCAGCAGGATCGGAGCGATCACGCGGGGGAGCGGGTCGGACAGGTGCTCGGCGAGCACGGTGGCGCCGGCGACCGGCGACTGAGTGGAATCGGACACCACGCGCACGCCGGCGCGCCCCACGGCGATCCCCTTGCGCTCCAGCGTCTCGCGGAAGGCCGTCCCCGCGAACTCGGCGCCGCTGTGCACGGCGAAGAACTCGGTGTCGGCGCCGGCGCTGGCGGGGACCTGGCCGTAGGCGCGGATCCCGTGCGGCCCGGCGCGCTCCAGGTCCACCGTGCTGGGGCGCCCCGAGGCCACGGTGACCGTGCGGTTCTCCAGGCTCACGTACTCGGTCTCGGGCTCCCACGTCACGCGGGCCCGCCCGCCCACCTCGCCGGGCGCGATGTGCACCTCCACCGAGTTGTCGTTGAAGCCCAGCGCCCCCACCGGCGCCGCGTACCACCAGCGCAGGTCGTAGGCCTCCCAGTCGGGGCGCAGGTGCTCGGCCTCGAAGTAGCTGTCGTCGGCCACCACGCCGCCCGAGACGCGGTGGATGCCGCGCGCCAGCAGCGAGTCGGCCAACTCCTCCCACGCGGCGGTGCGCCGGCGGCCGTAGCGCTCGCCGATCAGCGGGTCGCCGCGGCCGTACAGCACCAGGTCGCCCTCCAGCACCCCGCCGCGCACGGGGCCGGTGCCGTAGACGGTGGTGCGGTAGCGGTAGTCGGGCGCCAAGTGGTGCGCCGCCGTGGCGCTGACCACCAGCTTCAGGTTGCTGGCGGGGATGAACAGCCGGTCGGCACTGCGCGCGTAGAGCACGCGCCCGCTGGCGGCGTCGCGCACCTCGATCCCCCAGTCGGCGCGGCTCAGCGCCGGCCGCGCCAGCACCGCGTCGATGCGCCGGCGCAGCGATGCCGACGCGGCGGTTGCGCCGGATGCCCGCGCCGGTGCTAGATTGTCTCCCTGCGCGGGGAGCGCGTGCGGCACGGCGGGGCCCAGCAGCGCCAGGCCCACCAGCGCACGCAGCGCCACGAGGTGGAAAACCTTCATCGGACTACGGAAGCAGAGCCGGAGTCGGGTGGTACACGGGAAACGCAGCGGAGCCATGAGCCGGATCCTGTTCGCGGAAGACGACGAGGCGCTGCGCCGGATGACGGTGCAGGTGCTCGCCTCCGCGGGCCACGAGGTGCATGACGTGCCGGGTGGCGCGGAAGCGCTGGACGAGCTCGCGCGCGCCGTGCCCGACCTGGTGGTGCTCGACTACCGGATGGGCCAGCCCGACGGGTTCGAGGTGTGCCGCCGCATCAAGCGCGACCCGGCCACCGCGCACCTCCCGGTGCTGATCCTCACCGCCGAGCGCAACATCGAAGACCGCCTGGACGGCTTCGACGCGGGCGCCGACGACTACCTGGCCAAGCCGTTCGACCCGCGCGAGCTGCTGGCGCGGGTGGCGGCGCTGCTGCGCCTGGCCCAGCGCGGGCGCGACCGCAACCCCACCACGGGGCTCCCCGGCGGCGACGCCATCTACCAGGAGCTCGAGCGGCGGCGCCAGCAGGGCACCCGCTTCGCCGTGGCCTACTTCGACCTCGACCACTTCAAGCCCTTCTCCGACCGCTTCGGCTTCGCGGTGGCCGACGCGGCGATCCGCGAGGCGGCGGCCGCGCTCACCGGCGCCGCGCGCGGCGAGCCCGACACCTTCGCGGGGCACGTGGGCGGCGACGACTTCGTGCTGATCTGCCGCCTCGACCGCGCGCGCCGCCTGGCTGAGGACGCCCGCCGCCGCTTCGACGCGGGGCTGCGCCGGCACCTGTCGCCCGACGCGGTGCAGGGCGGCGTGTACCGCGGCCTCGACCGCGCCGGCGACGAGCGCGAGTTCCCGCTCACCCGCCTCTCGGCCGCCATCGTGCGGATCGACCCGGCGCGCTGGCCCTCGGTGCAGCACCTGGGCGAACGCGTGGCCGAGGGGAAGCGCCAGGCCAAGGCCGAGGTCGGCGAGGGCATCGTGGAGATGGACGCCGTGCCCTGAGCGTCCGGCCGAGCGGCTTGCCGCGAGATCCCGACGGCGTCCCCTCGGCACGACCTCGTCCCCATGGTCCGTGGGTGCGGCGAGGGAACGGGGCGGAATCTAACGCCGGGCCCCGCCGCCTCTCAACCTGCGGCCCGCACAACGAGATCGGGTCCCCGCGCCAGGCGCCGGGGACCCGATCTTCATCCGCCGATACTCTCGTACTTCCGTACTCGCCCCGGCTCAGGCGTGCAGCCGGATGTCGGGGCGGGGCGGGGGCGTGAGCCCGGCGGTGCGGATCTCCAGGAAGTCGTAGACGATTACGCCGTCGTCGGTGATGTCGCTCATCACCCGCATCCCGTCGTCCAGCGAGTTCAGCACCTTCTCGGCGCGCACCATGGGCCACCCCATCTCGGTGGCCACGTCGGTCACGGTCAGCCGGCCGCCCTTGCGCCCGGCCAGCTGCAGCACGGGAAGCTGCAGGCTCTGGAGGATGGCGTCGCGGCGCTCCTCGCGCACCGTGTTGGCGCGCTTCACCAGCAGCCCGCCGCCGCCCAGCGCCATCATCCCGAAGATGATGGGGGGAAGCTCGGTGGCCGCCAGCCCCGTGGCCATCATGATGGCGCCGAAGATCAGCAGCGCGAAGGCCCACCCCTTCTTGGCCGAGCCCTCGGCGGCGGCCAGCGCCACGTCGGCGGTGGGCACCGCGCCGTGGCCGCCGGGGAGGAGCGTGAGCGCGCGGGTGCCGTGCTGGCCCCAGTTCAGCCCGCAGGCGGGGCAAACGCGGTGGTTGTGGCGGAACAGCGCGTAGGCCAGCGCGGCGGGGAGGAACACCACCCCCGCGATCACCAGCGCGGCCACGTGGCTCCCGCGCGAGAAGTACCCGCCGCCCATGCCGCGGAAGCCGCAGCGCGGGCACACCTGCACCTGCGCCATGGCGTAGGCCTGCTGGGGGGCCGCGGCGGCCATGGCGGCCGGGAACGGCGTGCGGGCGGTGGCCGCGCCGCACACCTGGCAGGTGGCGCGCCCCTCGGCGACCCGGGATCCGCAGGTGGAACAGTACATGGGCGTCACTCCAGCCGCGCCGCGCGCGGCGATGTCGATTTTTTCGGGCGTTGGTTGGCTCGGGGCCGCCGGCTCGCGCCGCCCAGCCTCGAAAGGTTGATACGACGCACCGCGGAAAGAGTTTCAGCCGCCGGGCCCTCCTGCCGCGGGCGGTGCTCCGCCCCGCATCAATGGTACCTTCGCGCGCCCGCGAACGGTAGTGCAACGTGCGTCGGCGCCGTCATTTCGGCGCGGGCCGCGCCACCACGTCCACGATGGGCACCGGCCGGCCGCCGCGGCCGGGGAGGGCGTAGCCGCCGGCGCAGGTGAGGCGGCGGTCCGGGTAGCGCGGCGCCAGCATGGCGCGGGTCGCCTCGATGTCGCGCCCGCCCGGGCGGGTGCCCACCTCCAGCACGGCGCCGTGCTCGTCCTCCAGGTACCACACGGTCTCCGCCGGCGCGGCGCGGCCCACCGCCTGGCGCACGGCGGGCGGGGTGAGCCCGTGCGCCGCCGCCAGCCCCAGCGGGAACCGTCCGCGCGCGGCGGGCGCCGGGCCGGCGGCGGGCGAGGGGCGGTCCTTCCAGAACACGTAGACGCTGTCGGGGCCCATCTCGCCCCTCAGGAACCAGAGGGTGCCGGCGTACGGGTAGAGCGCGTCCACCTCGCCCTCGAAGGGGCGGAAATCCACCCGCGGGAGGAGGCGCCGGAAGTCGGCCTCGGGGTCGGCGCCCTCCACGCGCAGCGGCGCCGCGGCCGAGGCCACGATGCGGCCGTGCCCGTCACCCACCAGCCACACGCCCACCGTGCGGGTGCCCACGGCCCCCGCGCGCACGCCCGGCTGGTAGCGCGCCACCGCGCCGCGGACGAGGGTGGCCAGCGGCGGCGGGTCGCCACGGGGGGCGTGTCGCAGGGGGGCGCAGCGCGCGGCGGCCGCCACCGCGGCCAGCGCGAGGCAGGCACGCGGGAGCCCGCCGAGCGCGCGCGCGACGGCGGGTCGATTCGCCATGGAGAGGGGTGCTTCGCGGCGGGAGCCGCAATGGGGATCGGGGCGGCCGCCCAGGGCGGCCATGCGCTCAGGGCTGCGGCAGGTGGGGTGCCAGCAGGAGGTGGACGAGCAGCATGCCGACCAGGATGCCCGCCGCCATGCCGGCGAGCACCGCGCCCACCAGTCTTGCCCGTGCCCGCCAGGGGTTCCGCGCCACGTGTCCGCCGGTCTGCCGTGAGAGACGATTGCCAAAGATCGAGAACGCCCGCCGCCTTTGCGAACCGCGTGCCGCCGCGTGCTTGAGGGCCCGGCGGGCGGCGGGTATCTTCCCGGCTCACGTTGCCATCCGCACCCCCCGCGCGCAAGACCGCCCATGATCGTTGGCCTGGGGATGGACATCGTCCGCATCGACCGGGTGTGGGCGGTGCTGGAGCGCAAGGGGCCGCGCGCGCTCACCCGGCTGTTCACCGCGGCCGAGGCGGAGCGGTGCCACGGCTCCAAGCACCCCCCCGAGAGCTTCGCCGCGCGCTTCGCCGCCAAGGAGGCGTTCTTCAAGGCGCTGGGCACCGGCTGGGGGATCGGCGGCGCGTGGACCGAGGTGGAGGTGGTGTCCGCCCCCTCGGGCGCGCCCACGCTGCGCCTGTCGGGCCGCGCGGCCGAGCTGGCCCGTCGCGCCGGCGCCGATCGCATCCACCTCACCCTTACCCACAGCGACGACTCGGCCGCCGCCGTCGTGATCCTCGAGCGCGACTGATTTCGTCCTCGTCTTCGTGGGGCCCGGACACTGGCAGGACCGTAGGCGCCGCAAGGGTTTCACACGGAGTCAGCGGAGTTAGCGGAGTCAAAGGACGAGCGAAGATCGTCGCCGCCGTGAACTCCGCTGAGTCCGCGTGAAACGTCGTTGTTCGTGGGGGCGCTCGTGTGTGGGCGATGCGTGGCGTCCGTATCTGCACCGGGCCACGGAAGGAGCGGTCGCGTTCACGCCGTCCCGGGATGCTGAGATGCTGCGACGCTGACGGGGAGCAGAGTGGAATGGCTTGTCCGGCGCCCTTGACGGGGAGCGGTCGGTGCGTGATAAGTTGCGGATACCGGGAGGCGCGGCACCCCCGCCGCGGCTCGGCTGTCACTCACGCAATGGAGGGACGCATGGCAATGGACAAGACGCTCGCCTGCGGCGAAGAGACCAACCCGACCACCGCCCGCGGCTGCGAGGAAGGCCTCGTGGTGGCCGCGCCCGTGGAGAACCCGTTCGGCGGCTTCTGAACGCCGCAGGCCGGGGCGGGGCTGCCCGGCAGCGCCAGGGCGAGCGGCCGCGTGGCCGCTCGCCCTTCTTTTCATCCATCCACAAGGGAGAACCGGCGTGCTGCTGATCGCGGGGGGCGACGCGGACTTCAACACCCTGTCGGTGCTGCGGCGTATGCGGCAGCGCGGAGTGGATGGCGCCGAGCTGCTGGTGGGCGCCGCCAACCCCGGCCTCACGTGGAACTTCGAGCTCGACGAGCTGCGGCTGGACGGGCAAGCCGTGCGGCCCGACGCCGTCTTCCTCCGCTATGACGTCTTCCCCTCGCTCGCCGACCCGCGGCCGCAGGTCGCCTTCCGCGCGCAGGCGTGGTTCGGCGCGCTGCACGGCTGGCTGCTGGCGCACCCCGGCGTGGCGATGCTCAACCGCCGCGCCAACGGGTCGGCCAACAAGCCGTACATCCTGCACCTGGCGAAGGCGGTGGGCCTGCGCATCCCCTTCACCCTGGTCACCAACGAGATCGACGCGCTGGAGGCCGACGCCGGGCGGCTGGGGCCGCTGATCGCCAAGCCGGTGCCGGGCGGCGGCTTCGCGCAGGGCGTGGACGAGCTGCTGGCCGGCACCGAGCGCCGCGACGGCCGCTCGGCCGCGCCGGCGTTCGTGCAGGGGCGCCTGGTCGCGCCCGAGGTGCGGGTGTACGGGGTGGGCCAGGGGAAGACGCGGCGCTTCGTGGCCTTCCGCGTGGAGAGCGGCGCGCTCGACTACCGTACCGACGCCGACGCCCGCGTGGTGCACCTGCCGCTGCAGGAGGTGGACGCCGACGCCGTGGAGGGCTTGGGCCGGCTGATGGACGCGCTGGAGATGGACTACGGCGCCGCCGACTTCAAGACCTGCCCCCACACCGGCCGCCTCACCTTCCTGGAGATCAACAGCGGCCCCATGTTCGCCGCCTTCGACGAGGTGAGCGGCTTCGCCGTGAGCGACGCCATCCTCGACTTCCTCACGGGCACGTAGCCACGGGCCCGATCGTCGGGCCGCTCGAACGGCCTCGCCCCCAGGACGGATCCACCGTCCCAGGGGCGAGGCCGTGCTCATTCCGGCCGGGGCGCGTTGCCCGTCGGCGGTGGAGCCTCGGGCGGGACCTCCAGCATCACCGGGACTATCACCCACATGTCCACGGGCTTGCCGTTCGACATCGCGGGGCGGATCCGGATCTTCTTCACCGCGGCCATGACGCCTTCGTCCACCCGGACGCTGCCGGTGGAGCGCTCCACCTGGGCATAGGGAATGTTGCCGTTGCGGGTAAGCACCATTCTCACGGCGCCCTGGAAGAGCTGGCCCGGCACCCCCACCTCGGGATGGTCGCGCATGAAGCGGTTGAGAGCACGCGAGATCTGCCCGGTGTTCCGGGCGTCGGGCGGGGTGCCGCTGGAGTCGAAACCGGGTTCCGTGTCCTCCTCGGGGCGCAGCAGCGACTCCACGCGCGACCCCGGACGCGCCGGCATCGCCTGGATCATCGTGTCGAGCGCCGCCAGCACGCCGGGCGGAACCGTGCCTTCCAGCACGCGCACCTGCACCGGGGCCCCGGACTGGGTGCCGCTCACCAGCAGCAGTGCGTCGGGATCGGCGATGCCGTGCGCGATCATCCGTGCGCGGAACTCGCGTCGAAGGTGGACGATCGATGCACGTTGCGCCGAGTCGATCGCCACCGTATCGACGGCTTGGGCACGGAGCGGGATGGCCGCGGCCGCGAAAGCGAGCGCCAACGCCGGGAAGATGGCCTTCATCGTTTCGGGATTTCGCAGAAGTCGGAGGGATGCAAAGCCGGGTGGGGACGTGTGCAGGATCGGGTGTGCCGCATGACTGGTGGGTGGACGACGGAGCGGGCGGGTCCGTCACGGCGGGCGCGCCCCTCGAGGACGCCGCGCTCAGCTGCGCTCGGAGCCCGGCTGCGGCTGGATGGTGACGGTGATGGGCATGGTGACCCACACGTCCACCGTGCGCGGCCCCACCTGGGCGGGGTCGAACTGCATCTGCACGGCCACGTCGCCGGCGTAGGCGTCCACCTCTGGGCTGCCGCTGGACTGCTGAACGATGGCGAAGGCGACGGCGCCCGCGCGCGTTACCACCATCCGCACCGTGGCCGTGTACGACCGGCCCACCGACCCCACGCCGGGGTTGCGCGCCGAAAAGCCGCGGAGCGCCGCCATCACCCCCACCCGGTTGCGCAGCATGGGGTGAACCTCGATCCCCTCGTCCACCCCCGGCTGGTAGGCGTCGGCGTCCAGCCGCACCAGCATGCGCAGCGTGTCGGCCGGCCATGCCGCGGCGCGGCCGTGCACCGCGCGGTACACGCGCATCAGCACCGAGTCGGGGAGCTCGCCGTCGAGCACGCGGATCTGCAGCTCGGGGCCGCCGCGCAGCCCCTCCAGCAGCAGCAGCGCGTGCGGGTCGGCCACGCCCCCCGCCGCCATGGCCGCGTGGATCTCGCGCCGGAGCGCGGCGCCGGCCGTGTCGCGCGGCGACTGCGTGGCGGTGGCCGCCTCCTGCGCCGCCGCGGGCAGAGGGGAGGCGCAGGCCAGTGCCGCCGCCAGGGCAAGCGCGAGGGACAGTGCAGGGTGCTTCATCGATCGAATCGGAGCGCGAAGAGTTGGACCGTTACGCCTCGCCCACCACGAAGTAGAGCGGGAACGCCATCCGCGTGTCCACCGGCTGCGTGCCCACGCGCGCCGGGGTGAAGCGCATCGACGGCGCGATCTGCAGCGCCGCCGCGTCCACCACGGGGTTGCCGCTCGAGCGGGCGACGCGGGCGTACGCCACCTCGCCATCGCGCGAGACCACCAGCTGCAGGTCAACCCGCAGCCCGCGGCGGCCCCGGAAGATGCCGGCGAAGTTCTGCGCCACGAAGCGGTTGATCTGCGCGCGGGTCTCTCGCGGGTTGGCGATCACCGGCTGGGTCACGCGTCCCCCCGGCGCGGGCGCCACCGGGTCCAGCCGCACGTGCCACACCAGCGGCTCCGCGGCCGCGAACGCCTTCAGCTCGTCGCGCACGCGGTCCACCGCGGGCGCCAGCGCGGCCTCGCTTACCGAGGCGCGCGCCAGCTTCAGCTCGGTGCGGCCGGTGGCATCGGTCGCCAGCACCACCAGCCCCGCCGGCGTGCCGGCCGCGCGCGCCGCCGCCAGCACGTCGGCCGCGAAACGCTGCCGCAGCGCCATCTGCGCCGAGTCGCGCTGGGCCGGGCGAACGGCGGCGGGCGCGTGTGTCTGTGGGGACACGGGTGGCTGCGTGGGCGCGGCCGTCTGCGGCGGGGAGGCGGACACTTGCGCGTGTAGCGGAGCCGCAGCCGCCAGCATGCCGGCCAGCAGCCAGGCGCGGGTGGAGATGCGTGGCATTCGGATCGATCTGCGTGGGAAAGGAGTGTGCCCGGAAGCTCGCCACGCGCCGCCGTCGCGCGCAAGCCCGTCGGCGCGGATCAGCGCAGCTCCTCGCGCCAGTCGCGGAAGGTGAGGCAGCAGGCCAGGACGACGAGCTGTGTGATCACCGTCCACGCGAACAATCCCACCACGCCTGCTGTCATCAGCCTCCCCAAGGCGAGCGCAGCCCGAAGCACGGCAGCGCCGCGCAGCACCGAAGACACGATCACCCACGCGGCCAGCAGCATGGCCAGCACCCACGCCCACCGGCGCCGTTTGGCCAGCCCAACGGCCACCGCCACTGCGGCTACGGCTTCCGCGGCGAGCACGAGGGTCGCGACCCACTCCCCCGGGCGCGCGGCGGACGGAACGGGCAGCGACAGCAGCATGTACCCGATCACGGGAAAGAACAGCAGCTCGGCGATGCGGATCACTCGCAGCCGTGCGGGCAGCCGCCGCACCTCGGCGCGGCGGTGGCGGCGCGAGTGCGACAGGGGCTCGCTCATGCGGCCCCCGTCGACGGAAGGATCTGCGTGGTCGCGGTGCGGAACGGCATCGGGATGGTCATCGCTGGTGGGCGCGGGGTGCTCTGGGGGCAGGCCGGAATCTTCGCCCTGCGCCCTGCCGCCGCAATCCGTACCGCGGGAGCCGCCGGATGAAAATCCACCTGTGGAGATCTGCGGATGACCCGTCTGCCCTCTACCTCAACCCCCATCCAGCTCACGTGACCGACGGGACCCCGCTCTGCTGCAGCAGCTTCGCCACCAGCGCCGTCCATCCCGTCTGATGCGAGGCTCCGAGGCCCGCCCCGTTGTCGCCGTGGAAGTATTCGTGGAAGGGGATCAGGTCGCGCCAGAGCGGGTCGTCCTGGAACCTGGAGGTTCCGCCGAACACCGGCCGTTTTCCCTCGTGGCGGATGAACAGCGCGATCAGCCGCCGCGACAGCTCCACCGACACCTCCCACAGCGTGAGCATCCGGCCCGACCCGACCGGACATTCCACCGTGAAATTCGGACCGTAGTACCAGTCGAACTTCTGCAGCGCCTCGATGATCAGGAAGTTGATGGGGAACCACACCGGCCCCCGCCAGTTGCTGTTGCCGCCGAAGAGCCCGCTGCGGCTCTCGGCGGGCTCATAGCTCACCTCGTACGCCTGCCCGCCCAGATCCAGGCGGTACGGGTGATCGGCGTGCCAGCGGCTCACCGAGCGCAGGCCGTAGGGTGACAGGAACTCCGTCTCGTCCAGCATGCGCCGCAGGATGGCGCGCAGACGGCCCTCGCTCACCACCGCGAAGAGGCGGCGGTCCATCTCGCCCGTCCGCGTGATGGCCGCGGCGTCGCCCACCAGGTCGGGGCGGTTGGCCAGGAACCAGTCCAGCCGCGCGCGGAACCCCGGCAGCCGTTCGAGTACGTCGGCCTCCACCGGCTGCACGGCCAGCAGGGGGATCATCCCCACCATCGAGCGCACGCGCAGGTACTGCTGCTCGCCGCCCAGGTGCAGGAGGTCGTAGTAGAAGTCGTCCTCGTTGTCCCACAGGTCCACCCCCTCGTCGCCCAGGGTGGCGGGGCGGTCGTTGATGGCGTGGGCGATGTGGAAGAAGTGCTCGAGGAACTTGGTGGCCACGTCCTCGTAGCAGGCGTCGTTGGCGGCCAGCTCCAGGGCGATGGCCAGCATGTTCAGGCAGTACGTCGCCATCCAGCTGGTGCCGTCGCTCTGGTCGAGCGAGCCGCCGCCGGGCAGCGGCTCGCTGCGGTTGAACAGGCCGATGTTGTCCAGCCCCAGGAACCCGCCCTGGAACACGTTGCGCCCCTCGGCGTCCTTGCGGTTCACCCACCAGGTGAAGTTGATCAGGAGCTTGTGGAACACCCGCTCGAGGAACTTCACGTCGCCCTCGCCGCGCGCGCGCCGCTCGATCTGGTACACGCGCAGCGCTGCCCACGCGTGCACCGGCGGGTTCACGTCGCCGAACGCCCACTCGTAGGCCGGCAGCTGCCCGTTGGGGTGCATGTACCACTCGCGCAGCAGCAGCACCAGCTGGTCCTTGGCGAACTCGGGGTCCACCAGCGCCAGGGGGATGCAGTGGAAGGCCAGGTCCCAGCTCGCGTACCAGGGGTACTCCCAGGTGTCGGGCATGGAGATCACGTCGTGGTTGTTGAGGTGCAGCCACGCGTGGTTGCGCCCGCCCCACCGCTCGCTGGGCGGGGGCGGCTGCCCCGCGTCGCCCACCAGCCAGCGGTGCACGTCGTAGTGGTAGAACTGCTTGCTCCACAGCAGCCCGGCCAGCGCCTGCCGCTGCACCCGCCGCTCGTCGGCCGACGCCTCGGGGGCCAGGAGCGTGGCGTGGAACGCGTCGGCCTCCGCCATCCGCGCGGCGAAGACGGCGTCGAAGCCGTCCCAGGCTTTCGACGGCGGCGCGTACATGTGCGCCGACAGCCGCATGCGCACCACGCGCTCCTCGCCGGTGGGCACGGCCAGCCGGTACCACGCGGCGGCCTTGCTCCCCGTGCGGGCCGGGTTCACGGCATCGGCCGCACCGTCCACCACGCGCCGGTGGAAGGCGTCCTTCACGTAGGGCGTGGCGTTGGGCGAGCCGAACAGGCGCTCGGTGTTCGACTCGTTGTCGGTGAACAGCATCTCCGGCCCGCCTTCGCACGTCCAGTGGTAGCGGCCTAGCGTGTGATGGTCGGCCAGCACCTGCAGGCAGCCGCCGGGGTCGCCCTCGGGCACCATGGACAACGAGGGATGCACGCCGTGTTGCGCCCACGACCAGTTGTTACGGAACCACAGCGTGGGCAGCAGGTGCAGCTCGGCCGCGTCGGGCCCGCGGTTGGCCACGGTGACGCGGCAGAGCACGTCGTCCACCCCCGCCTTGGCGTATTCCACCGTCACGTCCCAGTAGCGGTCCTCGTCGAACACCCCGGTGTCCAGCAGCTCGAACTCGGGGTCGTCGCGGGTGCGGCGGCGGCTCTCGTCCAGCAGCTGCTCGTAGGGAAAGCGGCGCTGCGGATACTTGTACAGCGCCCGCATGTAGCTGTGGGTGGGCAGGTTGTCGAGGAAGAACCAGTACTCCTTGGCATCCTCGCCGTGATTCCCCTCGTGCCCCGTGAGCCCGAAGAAGCGCTCCTTGAGAAACGGGTCCTGGCCGTTCCACAGCGACAGCGCGAAGCACAGCCGCTGCCCCTCGTCGCAGATGCCCAGGAGCCCGTCTTCGTTCCAGCGGTAGGTGCGGCTGCGGGCGTGGTCGTGCGGCAGGTAGCTCCATGCATCGCCCTCGGCGCCGTAGTCCTCGCGCACGGTGCCCCACGCGCGCTCGGCCAGGTACGGCCCCCACAGCCGCCAGGGCGCGCCCGAGCGAACTTCGTCCAGCCGCCTCTGCTCTTCCGTCATGTCGGCCTGATCGAGGTTCCAGGATGGACGAGAGGTGTCGGCGATCCGGTGCGCCGGCGTCGAAAGGCGGATGAATCCGCAGCAACGACGGCCCCAAGTCCGCTCCGCGGACTCCCACGCCGGCATCGCTGCCGATCGCGGCCTCCTCCCCGAGCCACCGTGCACTTCTCCCCTTTCTCCCGCGCCCAGCGGGGGAGAGGGGCCGGGGGAGAGGGGGCCGCCGCCGCATGCGCCGACGCCCGCCGCGCTCATCCCGTTCTTCGCAGGAGGCGCCGCCGAGACGAGCCCCCTCGATCGATCCGATCCCTCAATACATCGTCACCTGCTGCGTCAGCCCGCCGTCCACGTAGTACGTGCTCCCGCTCACGTAGCTGGCCTCGTCGCTCGCCAGGAACACGGCCACGCTCGCCACCTCGTCGGGCTTGCCGAAGCGGCCCAGGGGGATCTCGCTCACTGCGTTCTTGAACGCGATCGGGTTGTCGAGCACGCTCTGGTTGATGGGCGTGGCGATGGCGCCCGGGGCGATGTTGTTGGCCGTGATCCCGTGCGGCGCCAGCTCGATGCACAGGTTGCGCATCATCATGCGGATGGCCCCCTTGCTGGCGCAGTACGAGGTGTATTCGGGGAAGGGGATGTCCTCGTGCACCGAGGAGATGTAGATCAGCCGCCCGCCGCCGCCCTGCCGCACCATCTCGCGCGCGGCCGCCTGGCTCACCACGAACGAGCCGTACAGGTTCACGCCCAGCACGCGATTCCACTCCTCGTCCGTGGTGTCGAGGAAGCCCTTCTTGATCTCGATCCCCGCGTTGCACACGGCGATGTCGATTCGCCCAAACTCCTTCACGGTCGCCGCGACCATCGCCTCCACCTGCACCCGCTGCGACACGTCGGCCTCCACGGTGATGGCGTAGTCGCCGAAGCCGGCGACCGCCGCCTTCGCGGCGTCGTGGTCCCTGGGCGAGCCGGGGCGGTAGTTGACGGCGACGCGCGCGCCCTCGGCGGCGAACCGCGCGGCGATGGCCGCACCGATCCCGCTGCTCGCGCCGGTGACGAGCGCGACCTTGTCCTTCAAGCGCATGGAGCCTCCCGGTTCCGCGTGGGGTTCGCGGGTGTTGGATGCGCGTGGGCCGCTGGGGCTCACACGCCGGGCCGGGTGGGCGGGCCGGAGGGTTGCAACGAAGGATGGAGACTACGCGGGGCGGGCGAGATGCGCAAACTGAGGGAGCGAGGCGCGAAACGGCCCGCCGGCATGTGGCCGGCGGGCCGAGGTGTGGATCATCCGGGAGGGAGGCTCACTGGGTGGGCAGATCGGTCCGCAGCGGCACGCCCCGGCCCCGCACCCATGGCCCGTCGTAGTCGCACGCCAGCAGCCGGGCGAGGGCCTCGGGGCTCAGCGTGTCGATGAAAGGTACGTGGTTCGCGAGCCGTCGCTCCGCGGCTTCCAGCGCTGCTTTCGAGAACCACGTGACCGACCGCTTGAGCCCGAAGGCGTGCGTGAACTGCCAGTGGTTGCGAGGTCCCCAGGGACGTTTTACGGCGGATTTGCGAGCGAGCATCGGCGGACCTCCCATCCAGATTGCCTCCGGCGGTCTCAGGGCGCCGCCACTGCCACTCCACCTACGCCGTCACCCCACCTTCGCCTTGCGGCCGCGGCGCGGCTTGGGGTCGGCGGCGGGGGTGGCGGCCACCTCCACGCGGCCGCCCAGGATCCCCGCCAGGAACTGGCCGGTGAACGACTCGGCCACCGCCGCCACCTGCTCGGGCGGGCCCTCGGCCACCACGCGGCCGCCGGCGGGGCCGCCCTCGGGGCCCAGGTCGATCACCCAGTCGGCCGTCTTGATCACGTCCAGGTTGTGCTCGATCACCAGCACGGTGTTGCCGCGCTCCACCAGCTTGTGGAGCACGTCCAGCAGCATCCGCACGTCCTCGAAGTGCAGCCCCGTGGTGGGCTCGTCCAGGATGTAGAAGGTCTGCCCGGTGGCGATCTTGGAAAGCTCGCTCGCCAGCTTCACCCGCTGCGCCTCGCCGCCCGACAGCGTGGTGGCGCTCTGGCCCAGGTGGATGTAGCCGAGGCCCACGTCACTCAGCGTCTGCAGGTGGCGGCGCAGGCGGGGGACGGCCTCGAACAGCTCCAGCGCGTCGTCCACCGTCAGCTCCAGCACGTCGGCGATGGAGTGGCCCTTGTAGAACACCTCCAGCGTCTCGCGGTTGTAGCGCTTCCCCCGGCACACGTCGCAGGGCACGTACACGTCGGGAAGGAAGTGCATCTCGATCTTCACCAGCCCGTCGCCCTGGCACGCCTCGCAGCGGCCGCCCTTCACGTTGAACGAGAAGCGCCCCGGCGTGTAGCCGCGCATCTTGCTCTCGGGGAGCTCGGCGAACAGCTCGCGGATGATGGTGAACAGCCCCGTGTAGGTGGCCGGGTTGGACCGCGGCGTGCGCCCGATGGGGCTCTGGTCGATGTCCACCACCTTGTCGAGCAGCTCCAGCCCGTCGATGCGAGCGTGCGCGCCGGGGATGCTCTTGGCGCGGTAGAAGCGGCGCGCCAGCGCGTTCCACAGGATGTCGTTGATCAGCGTGGACTTGCCCGACCCGCTCACCCCCGTCACCGCCACGAAGCAGCCCAGGGGGATGCGCACGTCCAGGTTGCGCAGGTTGTGCTGCCGCGCGCCGCGGATCACCAGCTCGTGCCCCTCGCGCGGCTGCATGCGCCGCTCGGGGATGTCGATGCGCACCTCGCCGCGTAGGTAGGCGCCGGTGAGCGACGCCGGAGCGGCGATGATGTCGTGCACCGTGCCCTCGGCGATGATGTGGCCGCCGTGGCGGCCGGCGCGGGGGCCCAGGTCAACCACGTGGTCGGCGGCGCGGATGGTGTCCTCGTCGTGCTCAACCACGATCACGGTGTTGCCCAGGTCGCGCAGCTGCTCCAGCGTGCCCAGCAGGCGCAGGTTGTCGCGCTGGTGCAGGCCGATCGAGGGCTCGTCCAGGATGTACAGCACGCCGCACAGCCGCGAGCCGATCTGCGTGGCCAGGCGGATGCGCTGCGCCTCGCCGCCCGACAGCGTCTCGGCCGACCGCCCCAGGGTGAGGTACTCGAGCCCCACGTTCATCAGGAACGACAGCCGCTCGCTCACCTCCTTGAGGATCGGCCCGGCGATCTCGCGCGACAGGTGCGGCAGCGCGTCCACCGCCTGGAAGAACTCCAGCGCGCCCGCCACCGGCATTGCCACCACGTCGCCCAGCGAGCGCCCGTCCACCGTCACCGCCAGGCTCTCGGGGCGCAGCCGCGCGCCGCCGCAGGTGGCGCAGGGAAGGGTGGACATGTACTCCTCCAGCGTCTCGCGCGTGGCCTCGCTGGTGGTCTCCTTGTAGCGCGCGCCCACGTCCTTGAGGATCCCGCCCCAGCGCAGCTTGGGCGCGCCGCGCTTCCCTTCGCCGGCCGGCGCGCCGTTCAGCAGCACGTCGCGCACGTTCTCGGGCAGGTCGCGCCAGGCGGTGTTCAGGTCGAACCCCATGGCCGAGGCCAGCCCCTCCAGGATCGTCCCCCGCAGGTGGCCGCGCGGCACGCCCCAGGGAAGGACGACGCCTTCCAGGATGGAGAGCGAGGTGTCGGCCAGCACCAAGTCGGGGTTGGGCTCCTTGCGGGTGCCCAGGCCGCCGCAGTCGGGGCAGGCGCCGTAGGGCGAGTTGAACGAGAACTGCCGCGGCTCCAGCTCGGGGATGCTGATGCCGCAGCTGGGGCAGGCGTAGGCCTCGCTGTACAGCTCGCGCTGCGGCTCGCCCTGCTCGGCGTGCGCGATCACCTCCACCACGCCCTCGGCGTTGCGCAGGCCCTGCTCGATGGCGTCGGCGATGCGCGAGCGGTTCTCCTCGCTCACGTCCACCCGGCGCTCCACGAAGATGGAGATGTCGTGGTTGGCGCGGCGGGCCAGCGCGGGGGGCTCTTCCAGGCGGTGCGTCTCGCCGTCCACCCGGCCGTGGGTGAAGCCCTTCTTGCGCATCTCGTCGAACAGCTCGCGGAACTCGCCCTTGCGGCCGCGGACCACCGGAGCGAGCACCTCCACCCAGGTGCCGGCGGGGAGCGCCATCACCCGCTCCACGATCTGCGAGGCGCTCTGCCGCTCCACCGGCAGGCCGCAGGTGGGGCAGTGCGGCACGCCCACCCGTGCCCACAGCAGGCGCAGGTAGTCGTACACCTCGGTGACGGTGCCCACGGTGGAGCGGGGGTTTCGCCCCGCCGTCTTCTGCTCGATGGAGATGGCGGGGGACAGCCCCTCGATGCTGTCCACGTCGGGCTTCTCCATCATCCCCAGGAACTGGCGGGCGTACGCGGAAAGGCTCTCCACGTAGCGCCGCTGCCCCTCGGCGTAGATGGTGTCGAACGCCAGCGAGCTCTTGCCGCTCCCCGACAGGCCGGTGATCACGGTCAGCCGGTCGCGCGGGATCTCCACGTCGACGTTCTTGAGGTTGTGCTCTCGGGCACCACGGACGATCAGGCTCTCTTCAGGCATCCCGAAAAGTTACCGCAGATTGCCCCCGCATTCAACCGTCCGGGTGCGCGCGTCCACAATGGGCCCCCGATCGACCCGCGTACCCTCGCGCATCCCCGCGGAAAACCTCCGTCCGCGCCGCCCGTTCGCCGCTCGCGTCCGCCCTCGCGCACGCCTCCGCCACCCGGTGCCGCCGGCTCCTTCGGCCCCGCACCGTCGTCGGCACCGTCGCCCGGCTCCGCCACCCTCCGGCCGCTTCCTGTACGCTCCATGCAGAAGCCAGGACGCACGCGACGTGATGCCCACTCTCTTCTGGATCGAATATTCTGACCTTGGAACCGTCCAGAGCTCGCCTCCGCGTGGGCGCCTCCGTAACTCCCTCCCACGTAACGAGTTAATCATTTGACGACGATGATTGACGGGGCGGGGATTCGTCGCTATGATTCGGCTTGCCTTCCGGAAGGCGGCCCATTCGAGCCGCCCCCGTATGGCCGCTCCCCCAGAGATGCAGACACCCGCGCCAGGCCAGTGAAATCCGCAGAGTATTGACCCGCCGCGCCGTTTCGTCCGGGCGTGGCTCACCGATCGGCCCCACCCTTTCGACAATAGCACCCCGGCCGCGAGGCCGGTCCGCAAAGCACGGAGTCTCCCGTAGACCGTCCGGCTGCCGAAGAAGGTCTCCCCGCCGGCGCATCCCCGCGCCGGTAAAACCCCTCAGCAACGAGACGGAGAGACGCCCATGAACCGGTTCGGAACGACGTCGGCACTGCTCGCGGCCATGGTCCTGGCCGCCTGCTCCTCGGACTCCACGGGCCCGGCGGCAGCCCCCCGGGCGCCTGCGCGCGCGGCGTCGGCCATCACCGGCCAGTACCTGGTCACCTTCAAGGGCAACGGCATCCCCGCCGACTTCGCCGCGCGGGTGCAGGGCCTGGGCGGCACCGTGCTGTACTCGCACGCCGGCGTGGGCTTCGCCGCGGTGAGCGGGCTGAGCGACGCGGCCGCCGCGCAGCTGGGCTCCAGCCCGAGCGTGGCCGACGTGGGCGCCGACGAGGAGATCCAGGCCGACATCGGCCCCTCGGTCGAGGCCGACATGTCGGACGTGATCGAGAGCCAGGCCAACCCCACCACCGGCCTGCGCTATCCGTTCCAGTGGAACATGCGGCAGATCCACGCCAACCAGGCGTGGGCCGCGGGCAAGCTGGGCTCGCCCACCATCACCGTGGCGATCCTCGACACCGGGCTCGACTACGACATCGCCGACCTGAACGGGCTGGTCGACCTCACCCGTTCCGTCTCGTTCATCCCCGGCGACGACGCGATCACCGCCACCTACTTCCCCAGCCGCCACCCGGTCACCGACTACAACGGGCACGGCACCAACGTGGCGCAGCAGGTGAGCAGCAAGGCGTTCGCGCTGGCCGGCGTCACCTCGCGCACCACGCTGATCGGGGTGAAGGTGCTGGGCCGCACCGGCAGCGGCCCGCTCAGCGCCATCCTCTCGGGGATCACCTGGGCGGCCGACCATGGCGCCAACGTGGCCAACATGAGCCTGGGCGGCGGCTTCGCCAGGGCGGGCAACGGGCGCTACGTGTCGCTGATCAACAAGACGCTGAGCTACGCCAAGCAGAAGGGGATGCTGGTGGTGGTGTCGGCGGGCAACGACGCCTCGAACATGGACGCGGACGGCAACCTGTTCCGCACCTACTGCGGCGTGGTGCACGTGGTGTGCGTGTCGTCGGTGGGCCCCACCACGGCCACTGGCAACGGCGATATCCCGTCGTACTACACCAACTTCGGCCGCTCGGCGATCAGCGTGGCGGCGCCCGGCGGCAACGCGGGGAGCACCCTTTCGGCGTGGCCGTGGGGCAACGACAGCGTGAGCTGGGTGTGGGGTTACTGCAGCAAGACGCGCCTGGCCGGCCTCACCACCGCCGGCGTGCCGGTGCTCACCGCCTGCACCAGCGGCGGCCGGTTGACCGGCTACATCGGCACCAGCCAGGCCTCGCCGCACGTGGCCGGGCTGGCGGCGCTGATCATGGCCGAGTACGGCACCGACCCGGTGCAGACCAAGCACCGCATCGAGGCCAGCGCCATCGACCTGGGCCAGCCGGGCACCGACCCGTACTTCGGCCGCGGCCGCATCGACGTGGCCCGCGCGCTGGGCCTGTGATCCCCGGGCTCACGCGGTAAGCTCCATCCACGGTAGATGTTGAGTCGGTAGCCGGTAGACGGCGGATGGACGACGGGCGGCACTCCTCGGGTGCCGCCCGCTTCGCTTATCCCCGACGAACCGCGGGCCTTCGGCGTGTTCGACGCAGGGACGGCAGAACCGCCGGTTGAAGCCGGGACTTCAAAAGCCGGCCGTCGCGGACTGCTGGGCGGCATCGCTGCGCGTCTGACGCCCTGCGCCACGGATTTGCTGCTTCGGCCTGCTCGCGCTTTTCAACTGTGAATGGTAGTTTCCGCCAACTCTCGCCTGACACCTCCCCGACACCACACCCCCAAGAGGACGCCATGCTCCAGCGTCTCAGCCCGCCGCGCGCTCGTGCGTTCGCGGCCGGGCTCGCCACCGCCCTGCTCGCTGCCTGCTCCATCGACAGCCCCACTCCCACCGCGCCACCGCTCGCCACCCCCGAAAGCCCCAGCTTCTACACCTATCCGTCTGCCATCTACCACAGCCACGTGGAGTTCGGCACGCCTGCCGACGGGAACGCGAGCGACGACCTGATCCTTTCCAAGCGGCAGTACACCGTGTCGCACAACTGCACCAAGGGCCGTCCCAACTGGGTGAGCTGGAACCTGAACAAGACGCACTTCGGCGACGCCGCGCGCTCCACCACCTTCACCAGCGACGCGGCGCTGCCCAGCAACTGCTACCACGTGACCACCAGCGACTACACCAACAGCGGCTACGACCGCGGCCACCAGGTGCGCAGCGAGGAGCGCACCTGGGACGCGACCGACAACAAGTCCACCTTCCTGATGACCAACATCGTGCCGCAGACGCACGACCTGAACGCCGGCCCGTGGCTCAGCTTCGAGTACTACCTGCAGGACCTGGCGCAGAACGGGAACAAGGAGATCTACGTGATCTCGGGTGTCACCGGGAACAAGGGCACGCTGAACGGCGCCGGCAAGGTGCAGATCCCGACTTACAGCTGGAAGATCGCCCTGATCATGCCCTATGGTCAGGGGCTGGCGAACGCGACCACCACCGGCAGCATCCAGGTGATCGCGGTGGACATGCCCAACGTCACCGGCATCCTCTCGCGCCCGTGGACCGACTACCGGACCACGGTGGACAAGCTGGAGGGCTTCACCGGCTACAACTTCCTGGCCAAGCTCCCCGACACCGTCGAGAACTACTGGGAAGCGCGCCTGTAGACGGTCGAGCGAACTGCCGTACGGGCGTCATCGACTGTGACGCCCGTACCTGTGCTCCCGCCTCTCCGTACGCTCACCGCGTTCCCGCGCCGCATGGCTCTGGATTTGCGGCGCGCGTGTAATGCGCCCTGACGCATTCGCGCTCGTTGCTCACCGCCTGGCGCGATCCACTCATCCACGAAGGAGACCGCGATGAACAAGCTTCGCCTGGACGTCGATTCGCTCACCGTGGAGACGTTCACCCCGCAAACGCTGGTGAAGGTGGAGGCCGGCACCACGGTGTGCACCCGGTGGGACACCTGCACCAACTGCAACGACCCCACCTGCATCTGCTGACGGGGCCGGATGACGACGGCGAAGGGCGCCGGAGCCACGCCCCGGCGCCCTTCGCCGCATCCCCGGTCGAATCGTCAGCGCGCGGCGGCGGCGCTGTCGGGATCGGCGCGCGCGACGGACGGGGAGTGGAGCACCGTGGGCGGCGGGTCCACCGGCTGCCCCTCCGCGATCGACGCGGCGCGGGTGGCGCTGCCCACCGGCGCACACTCCATCCGCCCCTGACCGCCCGGGCCCACCATCATCCAGCATACCCACGACCGGCGCGTGGCCACGGCCTGGTAGCCGTCCCTCCCCGACTGCAGCAGGCGCAGCTCCACGCCGTGCTGGGGGTGAACGCCAGGTTGGTGGCGTCGCTCGGCCGGGCGCCGTCCACCGTCTCGGGATAGCGGCCGTGCTGGGCAGCGTACCGTGTCATCGCCGCGCCCAGCCGGGTGAGCTCGGCGCGGGCGTCGTTGCGTGCGTCCCTGCACCCGCCCAGCACGACGAGGGCGGCCACCGCGATCGCGGAGCAGGTGTGCTTCACGGCGCGCGCTCTACGGGCGCGGATGAATCGGCCGGACGAGGCGCGGCGGTTGGGCATGGGCTCGACGGTTGATGAAGGGGAATCGAGCACGGTGCGCAGGGTGATGCCGAACGGTAAAGCGGGGGCCGTTTCGCTGCAACCGCCGCGGCGCCCGCGAACCCGGCGAGCGGATCCCGATCGCCCCGGCGTGGTGATCGGCCGTAAAAACGAAAACGGGCCGCCTGGATCAGGGCGGCCCGCTTCGGTTCGTATGCTCCGTCGACTACGCCCTCTCACTCCGACTCCCAGGCATCCAGCGCGCGGCGCACCAGCACCAGCTGGCCCACGTGGTAGGCGGTGTGGTCGGCCACCAGCAGCAGCTCGCGCAGGTACGTCTGCCCCTCGCCCCAGGGGATCTCGGCGAACAGGTCGACGCCGTCGTCGGAGGCGAGCGACTGCAGGGCCTCGCGGTCGGCGCGGTACTCGCCCACCGCGCGGTCCCACGCGCCGGGGTCGGGCGGGGCGGGGGAGTCGGGCCAGTAGTCTTCGGGCCAGCTCTTTTCCTGGTACTTGGCACTGCGGCAGAACTCCAGGATGTCGGCCTGGGTGATGCGCAGGTGCTCCAGCAGCTCCCATGGCGAGTGGGGCAGCCCGCGCGGCCGCACGCCCTGCAGCGAGGGGTCCAGCCCTTCTACCGCGGTGTCGAAGTTGGCGTGCGCGTCGCGCCAGCCCAGCAGCTTGCGCAGGTGGTTGCCCAGCGCGCCGTCGGTCATCGCGTACTCTTCCGGGAAGGGGTCACAGGGTCATCCGAGCTGGGTGGTGCCGCGGAACCGCAGGCCCCCCAGCTCGACGGCGCAGATCGAGGCGGGGACGTCTCCGCCGGGATGCCCCGGAATCTGCGGAGCCAGCTTCGTCCACGCGAGCATCATCGGCGTGCCGGTGCGCATGTCCTGGAACAGCCCGCGCCAGAAGGCGGGGAATGCCCTGCCGTTGCGCGAGATCGTCATGACCAGGTTGGTAGGCGGAGTGTGCTCGGCGCTTCCGGCGGCATTGTACGCGCTGCCGGGGTTGTCGAGTGCGAAAACGGTGATCTTCGCGCCCGAGTCTCGCACCAGCGAACGCATCCCGGCGGGCACGCGGGCCATCTCGCCCGAGCTTGTCAGATGGACGTAGATGAACAGCACGTCGCACCCGGGCACGGGCCCGTCGCTCACCCGGACGGTGGAAAAGAGCGGCGCCAGCGCGGCGCGGTCCTCGTCGAGGCACGCACGCCCGGCTTCGCCCTCCAGGTTCAGCAGCCCCAGCACAGGCACCTCGATCATCTGGGCCGAGCGGCCGCGCAGCGCGTCGAGAATTCCGGTGAAGAGGCTCATGGAACCGATCAGGTGAAGGTGCGCGCGTCGAGCGTGACCCCATTTCCGCTGCCCTCCACCGCCTCCACGTAGGCGCGGGCCACCTGCGCGGCCGGCATCCCGTGCGACGGATCCTGCCCCATCGCCGAAAGCGTCTCGCTCACCCACGGCGGGCTCACCACGTTCACGCGAACGCCGCGCGGCACCTCCAGCGCCGCCGCCTTCGCGAACGACTCCACCGCCGCGTTCACCGGGCTGATCGCCGCGCCGCCGGGCATTGGCTCCCAGGCGAGCACGCCGCTGGTCAACGTGACCGACCCCCCGTCGCGCACGTGCGGCAGGGCGAGCCGGAACACGTTCACCTGCCCCATGAGCTTGCTGTTCAGGCCCACGTGAAAATCTTCTTCGCCCAGCTGCTCCAGCGGCTTGAACGACGCGCTCCCGGCGCAGCACACCACCGCGTCGAACGGCGCCGCTTCGGCGAACAGCGCCTCGAGCGAAGCGGCGTCCTCGATGTCGGCCTTCTGGTCGCCGCCGTGGCGCGCCACGCGCACCACCTCGTGCCGCGCGGCCAGCGCATCGGCCACCGCCCGCCCGATGGTCCCCGTCGCCCCGATCACCACCACCTTCATCGGCTCCTCCCGGCCAGGATCGTTCATCACCCTCCACGCCGGGAGAATGGGGTGCGGCGGCGGCGCTCACAAGGTGCGCCGCCGCGGCGTCGGCTCGCCGCACCGTGCCACCGGCCTCGCCGGTCCGGATGCGCAGACGCGCGAGAGCGTGCTCCTTCTCCATAGATACGGACGCACGAAGCGCACGCGACGCCGATGCGTCGCGTGCGCTTCCTCTTCCATCCCGCCGGCCGGTGGATCAGGCCGGCTTGGGCTCGCGGGCGCGGGCGGCGGTCTTGCCCTGCTCCTGCATCACGTCGGCCAGCGCCATCAGCGCGCCGGTGCCCACGGCCATCAGCAGCGCCGTCTCCAGGTTGCGCTGCTCGCGGACGGGGCGGGGAAGGCGCGTGGTGCCGTAGCGCGTGTGCAGCGCGTCACGCGTGAAGCTGCGAGCGGCCTTCATGGCGGCCCCGCCAATCACCGCCCACATCAGCTTCCGGCCCAGGCTGGTCGCCATAACATCCCCGTCTGCAACGAGTTGCTCCGTCGTCCCGAAGCCGGTTGGCAATGCAGGACCCGCGCCAGCTTCGTTCAACGTTGCCGCGGCCACCAGCAGAGCCAGCAGAGCCAGCAGACTCGGCAGAGTCAGCAGCAGAGTAAGGGAGCCAGAGGTCAGCAGAGAAGCCGTGTAATCTGCTGACCCGCTGACTGTCGCCTGCGGTCGTGACTTGGGCCGGACCCGGCGCGGCGATGGACGCGGCGCGGGGACCGTCACGCGCGTGCCGCGGGCGGCGATGCGGCGAGAGGGGAAGCCGGGCGTCCCGCGCGCGGGGCGAGCTCCGCCGGCGGCGGCGTGTCGGCCTCGGTGTGGAAGGGGATGCGCAGGTCGGCCAGGGTGCCGCCGCCCGCGGGCTCGGAGAGGGTGAACTGGTGCGCCGCGCCGTAGAGCTGCTCCAGCCGGCCGCGCGTGCTGGCCAGCCCCACCCCCTCGCCGCGCGCCGAGGCGGCCGCCGCCAGCCCCACGCCGTTGTCGCGCACGCGCAGGCGCAGGTGCTCGCCTTCGCGCGCCGCCGAGATCTCCACGCGGCCGCCCTCCACCAGCGTGGCGATGCCGTGGCGGATGGCGTTCTCCACCAGCGGCTGCAGGATCAGGTGCGGCACCAGCGCCTGGCGGGTGCCGCGCTCCACCCGCATCGCCACCTGCAGCCGGTCGCCGAAGCGCACCTGCTCGATCTCGAGGTACAGCTCCAGGAAGCGCAGCTCCTCGGCGAGCGGCACCTCCTGCGCCTGGGCGGTGGCCAGCGTGTGTCGCAGGAAGGCGGCGAGCGAGGCCAGCATCTGGTCGGCCGCCTCGGGGTCGCGGTGGATGAGGGTGGAGACGGCGTTCAGCGCGTTGAAGAGGAAGTGCGGCTGGAGCTGCATCTTGAGCGCCTGCAGCCGCGCCTCCGACAGGCTTGCCCGCAGCCGCGAAGCCTGCAGCTCCTGCGAGCGCAGGCGCACGTAGTAGGTGAACCCGTGCGCGATCCCCACCAGCAGGATGGCCTGCAGCACCGACACGGGAAACACCCGCAGGAAGCGCGACCAGAACGGCGAGGGAAGGTACCACCCCAGCGACGCGAGCAGGCGGGCCGCGTACACGTGCAGCAGCCCGATGAACACCACCGACACCAGGTGCACCAGCACCGGCAGCACGCGCTCCCGCTCGTCCAGTGGAAAGCGCCGCGAGAGCGCGATGATGTAGAGCGTGCACAGCGCCCACAGGTACGAGCCCGCGAACGCCGCGCGCAGCGACCACAGCAGCGACGAAGGCTGGCGGCCGGCCCGCAGCGCGAAGTAGGTCTGGCCGGCGTTGAACAGCGCATACAGCGTCCACGCGGCGAACACCCACGCCACCGCCGCCGTGCGGCGCCCGCGCTCCTCCCCGTCGGCCCCCGGCGCCGCCCCGCTTCGTTCGCGCACCTCTCGCTCCATCGCTGGGAAAATGCTCCCGCGCAACCTGCCGCGCTCCGTTCTCCATCCAACCCGACCGCGGGCTTCACGGTGGGCGGAGAGAGAGGCGGTGCGCGACCTGCACGGAGGTGTAAACTACACGCGGGCGGCACCCAGGGGGAGCCGCCCGCACGCAGTTCAGGAGAACGCATCTCGAGTCCTGGCGGCTCATCCGTGCCCACGCCAGGAAGCATGGGGGTAGCGTCGGAATTCTCGCGTGGTTGCCAGGTGCGCTAAATTTCTCGCACCCTGCCCCAAAGGTGAACCTCGCGGGGACATCCGGCCCGCTGGCGGGGTATGCGGCACAATGAGGGGGCGCGTGGCGGCTTGCGGGTCGCCGCCGCGGCCCGGCGCCGTCCCGTGATGCCCGCGGCCAGGCCCCCGTATGGTCTCCCCGGCGGGCGGGGTGGACCGCTGCACGCGCGCCGGGGTATGCGCGCCGGCAGTTCGACGGAGTGGACATGGGGTCGTCCGCCCGCCGTCAGGCGCTTCGCCCGTGCAACTCCCTTTCCCCGGCACTCCGATGGCTGCTGACCTGATCAAGACCCTGATCGTAGACGACGAGCCGCTCGCCCGGCAGAAGCTGCGCATGTTCCTGGAAGACGTGGGCGGGCTGGAGATCGTGGGCGAGTGCCAGAACGGGCTCGAGGCGATCGCCGCGATCCGCGGCGACTCGCCCGACCTGGTGTTCCTGGACGTGCAGATGCCCGGCGCCGACGGCTTCGAGGTGGTCAAGGCCGTGGGCCCGGCCGAGATGCCGGCCATCGTGTTCGTCACCGCGTTCGACCGCTTCGCCGTGCAGGCGTTCGAGGCGCACGCGCTCGACTACCTGCTCAAGCCCTTCAGCCGCGCGCGCCTTGCCGACGCGGTGGACCGCGCGCGCGAGGTGCTGCGCTCGCGCGGCCGGGGTTCGCTCGAGGAGCGGCTGGCGGCGCTGGTGGCCGGGGTGGGCGGCGGCTCCGCGCAGCACCCCGAGCGCTTCGCGGTGAAGACCGGCAACGAGTACCACTTCGTCAAGTCGGCCGAGGTGGAGTGGGTGGAGGCTGCCGACAACTACGTGTCGCTGCACGTGGGCCGGCGCGCCTACCTGCTGCGCGACACCATGTCGAGCATGGAGACCAAGCTCGACCCCACGCGCTTCGTGCGCATCCGTGCCTCGGCCATCGTGAACCTCGATTTCGTGGAGGCCGTGCAGCCCTGGTCGGGCACCGAGTTCCAGTTCGTGCTGCGCAACGGCACGCGCCTCCTCTCCAGCCGCCGCTACCGCGAACGCATCCGCGCGCTCATCCGCTAGGTCGCCCCAGGAGCATCCGCATCGACCGGCCGGCGGGACACCACGCCCCTCCTCGTCAAAAGGCCGACCCTCGACGCGGCTTACCGGTCCAACGGCCCGGACTCATTTCTCCCGCCGTTTCTTCCCCCCCCCCGCTTGTCCACCGACCTGCCACCTCGCTCGCAAGGAGGTGTGAAGTATCGGCGTGCGCTGTGGATCAGTTTTTTGAAAATGGACACTCGCCTGCTTCCAGCGTCCTGGCGAAGGTGTGGCAGCATTCGCCACCTGCGCCACGCAGTTGGCGATGCTGTCGTGCCCGGAGTGCCCGTGACACGCCGAGGAGCCACGGTCCGATCGCACGCCGGATCATGACCTGCGTGGATCAGAAGGAGAGTGCATCAGCGCGTAGAGCCTCGAGGCAGGAGGCGATCGCTTCCGGCGGACGACGATGCGACGTCCACCATCTGGGGAATCGGAACGGGGCGGGAGCTGAAGCGAAGGCTGGGAGGGTCGCGGCAGACCCTGCCGACAGCATGCGTCGGGGGAAGAGATCACGGCTGGTGGGCGATTTGCCGCAGATCGACTGATCGACCGCGAACGAAAGAAGGGTGGCCGGCATGAAGCCGGCCACCCTTTTCCTGCGTCCGTCCTGCCGGGTGGAGCGCCCCGAAGGGCACCCCGCCTGGTCAGGTTACGGGTTCATGTCCAGGCAGCCCGTGAAGAGCGGGTTGTTACGCTCTTCCTGCGGGATGGTGAGCACCACGTCGGTGCCGTACGCGTCGCCGCGACGGTCGGTGCCCACGGGCCACCAATTCGCCTGCGACTGCCCCCAGCCGCCCTGGGCGGTCGGGCGCACCACGCGGCGCAGGTCGCCCAGCCGGTGGCCGGTGAGCCACAGGCTGAAGGCACGCTCACGCATCAGCGTGCGCAGCTGCTCCACCTGCGTGGCGCCGATGCCGGCCAGCGTCAGCGCCGACAGCTGCCCCGTCGCCGGAAGCACCTGGTTGTTCGCGGCACGGGCCGCGTTCAGCATGCTCAGGAAGAGCGGCACGTTCGAGGCGCGAAGAGCCGCCTCGGCCTGGATGTAGCGCGCCTCCATCCCCGAGGCCAGCGGGATGTCGGAGCCCAGGCTCGGGTACTTCAGCTGGCTGTAGTGCGGCAGGCCGGGAAGCGCGTCCGCGGCCGGGCCGTCGCCGGCCGGCGCGTACAGCGTGCCGGTGGCCGTGCCCCACGGCGTGCGCGGGTCGTGGCTCGACATGTAGTCGAGGCCGTTGGTCCCCTCCTTGTCCACCGTGCTCCAGCGGCGCTCCTGGTTGAGGAGCTCGGTTACGGCGTTCTGGGCATCCTGCGCCCCGGCGTCGTACTCGATGAAGTACCGGAAGTTGTCGGGCACGGCCGACGCCACCGTGGCGGCACCGGCGTAGTCACCCTTGAACAGCAGGGCGCGAGCCTTGCCCACGCGGGCGAAGTTCAGCTCCGTCGCGTCCGACCCGGCCAGCGACAGCGCCTTGTCGAACGCCGCGATCGCCGAGTCGACCACCGCGTTGGTGGTGAGCCCCGCGGTGGGCTGGAAGGCCCCCTCGTTGTCCACGATGCTCAGCGGGATCCCCGAGCAGAACGCCTCGGCCAGCATCAGCTCGCTGTAGCCCACGATGCTGTACAGGTTGGCGTGCTGCGGCGAGCCGGCCTGGCTCGTGCTCGCGAACAGCGCCGCCGCGTTCACCGCCTCGGCGCGTGCGCGCTGAAGGTAGGTGTACGGGTCGAGCGAGGCGGCGTTGGTCTCGCTGGGGCGGCGGCGGTCGATCGCCTGCCGGGTCCCGAAGCCGTCGCTGTCGACCAGCTCGTCGGTGAACGTGCCGGTCTGCAGGACGTATCCGCCTTCCTGGTTCTGGCGGCCGCCGATGGCGGTCGCGAACCGGGCGCGGGCGCCGGCGTAGGTGTTGGGAAGGTTCGTGGTGTCGGACGCGGTGCCCGGCGTCACGATGAACGGGTCATCGATGCTCAGCGCCTCATCCAGGTTGCAGGCGGCCAGCGGCAGAACCGCGGCCACTGCAGCCATTCCGAGGGCCCGTCGCGGGAGGAGCCAGCGGCCCCTCCCCGACGTCGCGAAGTTGTTCGGCATGTAGAACTCCTAGTGCGATCAGAAGTTGACGTCGATGCGGGCGACGAGCGAGCGCGCGGGCGGAACGGAGTAGAACTCCTGCGCGTTCAGGTTCGACGTGCCGGTGGCGTTCACTTCCGGATCGAAGCCACGGTAGTCAGTCCAGGTCTTCAGGTTACGGCCGGCCAGCGTCAGCGAGAGGCCGTCCTCGCGGAAGCCGAAGCGACGCGTGAGCGACGTCGGAGCCGTCAGCGTCAGCGCAACCTCGCGGAGCTTGGTGAAGCTGGCGTCCTCGATGAAGCCGGCGCTGCTGATCCCCTTGAGCACGGCCTGGATCGCGGCCTGGTCCTCGAGCGACTGCCCGGGCACCCAGCGCTCCTCGCAGAACGACACCGTGTTGGCGGCCGTGCAGCGGCTGGCGCGGGTGTTGTCGAACAGCTTCTGCCCGCCCTTGTGGTCGAGCAGCGCCGAGATGCGCGCGAACCCGAAGGCACGGATGTCGGCGTTGAACGACATCTCGCGCTTGGGCAGCGGGCTGCCGAAGAACGTGCGGTTCAGCGACGGGATCGTCTGCTCGGCGGTCGGAACGGCCACCACCTCGCTCTGCTGGATCAGCCCGTCACCATTCGCGTCGTTGTACGTGTACGCGGTGGTGAAGTACGAGCCGACCGGGTAGCCCTCCACGTGCCACTGCAGCGTGCCCAGCGAGATCGGCGAGACCGAGCTGTCGCCGAACGTGATGAGCTTGTTGCGGTTGGCCGAGTAGGTCGCGTCGAGGTTGATCTCGAGGTTGCGGCGGCGCACCGGCTGGGTGCGAAGCGCCATCTCGATGCCCTTGTTCGACACGCTGCCCAGGTTGAAGAACTGCGACAGCGGGCCGCCGAACGACGGGGCCAGCGTACGCGAGACCAGGGCGTTCTGCGAGCGCTTGTTGTAGTGCGTCGCCTCGAGGCTCACGCGGTCGTCGAAGAGGCCGATGTCGCCACCGAACTCGATCTCGCGCGTGACCTCGGCCTGCAGCTCCGAGTTGCCGAAGCGGCTGACCACGAAGCCGTTGGCGATGGTGCCGTCCAGGGCGACCTGCGCCGCCGTGAAGGTGCGGTTGGCGCTCAGGTAGGTGGGGCGCAGCCCCGACTTGCCGTACGCCGCGCGCAGGCGGAGGTTGCTCACCTGGCCGATGCTCGGGAACCAGGGCTCCTCGTTGACCACCCACGACGCCGACAGCGACGGGTAGGTGATGAAGCCGATGTCGGCACCCGAGGCCGAGCTCTTGTCACCGCGGATGGCGGCGTTCAGGAACAGGCGGTCGCTGATGGCCAGCTGCTCGCTGATGTACGCGCCGAACAGGCGGTCGGGCGGCTCCGTCCAGTACAGGCCCTCGTCCACGGCACCCGGGACACCGCCCAGGATGGTGCCCGGCGCCGGCACGTCGGCTTCGGCGTAGGTGTAGTTCGGGTTCGCCGAGGTCCACTGCACGCCCGCCGAGGTGGTGGCGGCGATGCTCGACCGAAGCTGGTTCGTGGCCGTGGCGCCCGCGTTGGCGGTGAACACGGTGTTGTGCACGCGGACCTGCTCACGGAAGCCGTCGGGGAACGAGCCGATCGAGCCCGGAGCCACGAAGGTGCCGATGAAGCGGTCGTTGTTGTCCACGCCCAGCGTGCCGTTGAACGACAGCCAGCTGATCGGGCGGTAGTTGCCGGTGGTGCTGCCCGTGAAGCGGTTGCCGCTCTCCTTGTTCTCCCACAGGTACAGATTGCTCGACGACACGCCCGAGCCGTAGCCCGCGTTGTTGGCGATGTTGGTGGGAGTCGGGGCGCCGCGGAGCGCCCACAGCAGCGAGCTGGCCGACGAGTTGTCGCTCTGCGGCAGCTGCGTGCTCTGCGAGGTGTAGCCGGCGCTGGCGGTCAGGCGCAGGGTGCTCCCCGAGTTGCCGGCCAGGTTCGCGCGCACGTTGGTGCGGTTGAGGTGGTTCGGCCGCTGCACGCCCACGCCGTGCTGGTTGTCACCCGACAGGTAGTAGGTGACGGCCTCGGACCCACCCGAGACGCTGCCGCCAAGGTGCGTCAGCGCGCCCTGCTGGATGGGCGTGATGTCGCTCATCAGCGGGTTGTAGCGGTACAGCGAGTCCAGGCGCACGCAGGTGCCGGCGGCACGGGCGGCCAGGTCGCAGTTGACCTTCACGTTGGCGGCGTTGAAGCCGCGCTGAAGGAAGTTGTCCGGGAAGTCGAAGTTCTCGTCCTGCCGCGAGAACTCCGAGTACACGCGGATGTTGGGACGGCCGGCGCGGCCGCGCTTGGTGGTGACCTGGATCACGCCGTTGGCGGCCTGCGTGCCGTACAGCGCCGACGCGGCGGGCCCCTTCAGCACCTCGACGCTCTCGATGTCGTCGGGGTTCAGGTCGTTCAGGCGCGACGTGCCCTGGCCGCCGGTGAACAGCTCCTGGCCCACGCCGCCGTCCTGGCTGATGCGCACGCCGTCGATGATCACGAGCGGGTCGTTGTTCAGCGACAGCGAGTTCACGCCGCGGATGCGGATGCGGGCGTTGGAGCCGAGCTGGCCCGAGCTCTGCGCGACGACCACGCCCGGGGCGCGGCCCTGCAGGAACTGCGAGAAGTTCTGCACCGTCGCCATCGGGACCTGGTCGGCGGTGATGTTCGACACCGCGTTGCCCAGCTCGCGCTGGCGGGCCTCACGCCCGCTGGCCTGCACGACCAGGGCGTTCAGGTTCACCGCGCTGGTGCTCAGCGAGAAGTTGGCGGTGGCGCTCTGGCCGGCCGCCACCGACACGCGCTGCGACGAGCCGGCGTAGCCGATGCGGCTGGCCGACACGTTCTGCGAGCCCGCGGGGACGTTGCCGATGCGGTACTCGCCCTGGCCGTTCGTCACCACGCGAAGGGTGGTCCCGGTGACCATGACCGTCGCGTCGGTGAGCGGCGAACCGGTCCGCGAGTCTACGACTCGGCCGGTGATGGTCCCGCCCTGCTGCGCGTTCGCCGCCGAAGGCAGCGCCGCAGCAAGGAGGACCATTGCGATCCAACGGATTCTTGACATGCTGCTTTTGCTCTGTAGGAGTTGACCAGCGGTCCCGCGCGAGTGGCCGTGCGGCCAGGCGGCGGGCTCAATCGTGCCTGCGAGCGATCCGGTTGGGTTCACCTCCGGGCAGAAGGAACGTGGATGCGCGTTCCGGCCGGTGCATGCCCCCTTTTCGCTGGGGGCGACACACGGGCCGGCCGGGGCTTCCCGGGGTCGGCGGGGCGGCGTCGGAGGGGATTCCGGAGCCGCGAGCTGCCGACGGCCGGGAAAGGTAAAGGGTCAGGCGGGCACGCGGCCCGCATCATCTATCGTGGTTATCGGCGGCAACCTTCCGGAGGCGGGCGTTGCCCGGCCTGCCCTGGATTGCGCCGTGCCGCCGCGTCTCGTGCGGGCGGCGTGCCGGTCCACTCGCCGCGGCTGGGCACAGGCGGCGCGGCTCCGAGGCCGCGGGTGTCTGCTTTTGGGCGGCTCGCTTCCGCCGGGCCGCCGCCGCGAGCCGCCGGGCGCGCGGGACAAAGCGCACATCTCACGGGGCCGTAATCGTTTGGATGCGCTTAAGCTAACTGATTGCTACAGATGCGCAACGGCTTCGTGAGACACCTGAAGAACGTGCGAATCCCGATGTCGTGACACCCGGCCCGGAGCGCGTCCCCGAGGGGTCATTTCCGGCAGCCGGAGCCGGATGCCGTCGCGGGGCCGAGATCCCGGATCGAACGTCCGTCCGAGCGGGTGCCATGCGCCTTCGGAACGTAATCAGCTAACGAGATGCTAACCTAATGCCATCGCCGCCCACAATTCAACCCTCTGGTCCATTCTGCTACGCGACGCCCCCGAAGGGGCTATGTGCACGCAGGGTCCGCAACCGGGGGAAAACCCGGCCGCCCACGGCCGGTGGAAGGACGGCGTGGGTTCCCGCTGTGCAGCGCGGGGCCGGTTCAGCGTTCCATCTGGGCCAGGAGCTTTCGCGGGGCGACCATGGCGTAGGACTGGGCGACCAGCTCGCGGAGCTCGCCGTCGTCCACCCGGTCGAGGACGATCCCGATCCACCCCTTCACGCCGACGTACGGCGGCACGAAGTACGTCTGCGGCGCGCCGGACACGAGGTGTTCCTGCACGCCCAGCGGGGCGTTGCACCACAGCGCCACGCGACCGTCGCCGTGGTGGTCGTTCGCGTACATGGCGAACAGCCGCTTGCGCACCCGCCAGGTGGGCTCGCCCCACGCCACCTGCTCGGTGGCTTCGGGAAGCGCCAGGCAGATGCGCCGCACGCGGTCGAGGAGAGTGATGGTCATCGGGCGGTGGGGCGGAAGGCGCGGGTTTGACCCTCGGGAAGGACCCTCGGGAAGCAGGGCCGCGGCGACTGGCGCGGGAGATCGGCAACGGGTGCGCGAGTGGGGATGAACTGACCGCAGTGCATCCCCGTGCGTTGCGGGGCGGTGGCCCGCTCGTCGACCGGCCGATGGCGTCTGCCGATCCGTCGCTCGCTCGACATGGAGCGATCGATGGCGATGCGCGTCCACGCCTTCACGCCAGGTCGCCCGGCGTTCCCCCTACACCGGCTCAAGCGCGCGATGCGGCGCCGGCGGCAGCTCAACGTGCACGCGGTCGCCCGGGAGCACGTCGCCGCCGGCGAGGACGACGGCCATCACGCCGGCCTTGCGCACCAGCCCGCCGTGCTCGTCGCGGCCCAGCACGGCGGCCAGCAGCCCGGGCTGGAAGCGGTCGATCTGCGCGCACGGGTTGCGAAGCCCGGTGACCTCGACCACCGCGTGGCCGCCCAGCCGCAGCCGCGTGCCGGTGGGCAGCGCCAGCAGCTCCACCCCGCGCGTGGTCACGTTCTCGCCCATCTCTCCCGGAAGCACGCTGAAGCCCAGGGCCCGCAGCTGGTCGTGCAGCTCGGCGTGGATCAGGTGCACCTGGCGCAGGTTGGGCTGCGTGGGGTCGCGCGCCACGCGCGAGCGGTGCTGCACCGTCTCTCCCAGGTGCGCGTCGCCCTCGACCCCCAGCCCGGCGAGGAGGCGGATCCGTTCGCGGTTGGGCTTGCTGAAGTGATGCCCCTCGCCGAGGCTCACGGCCGTGACCACTCCACTCATCCCCATCTCCTCCGTTTGCCTTCCGCGCGCTAGCCCCCGCGGACGGGCACAAGCTCACGCGTGCGGCCCGCGCGCGCGAGAGGATGGTGCGCGGGCGGGCTCTTTGCGTTATCTACCATCCGGAATGGCCGCGGACGGGGGAGGCGATCCGCGGGCGAAGCCCCACTGCGCGACGGAGTTCTACCATGGCGAGACGACCGAATTACGGCGCGGAAAAGCGCAGCAAGGAATTGAGCAAGCAGCGCAAGAAGGAAGAGAAGGCCGAGAAGAAGCGGCTTCGCAAGGAGGAGGAGGGCGGCGACGAGGGGGGCGAGCAGGTGACGCACGACGGCGAGATGGAGATCGGCGAAGGCGGCGAGAATGGGGTTTGAGGCTGGGGCGGGGTCCGTTGCCCCGCCCGCGCCGGCCGGCCCCGGCACGCCGCTGCGGCTGCGCCTCGACGCGGTGATCGGCGAGGGGCGCGAGATCTTTCGCCGCTTCGACGCCGAGGTGCGCCGCGAGTCGTTCCACCCGTTCGTGCCCGCCGACTACGAGCGGGTGCTCACGGCGCTGGCGGCGCTGCACCGCCCGGGGCTTCGCTTCCTGGAGCTGGGCTCGGCCACGGGGGTGATCGCCATCATGGCCGACCTGCTGGGGTTCGACGCCTGTGGGATCGAGCTGGACGAGAGCCTGGTGGAGGTGTCGCGCGGGCTGGCGCGCCGCCACAACTCCGGCGCGCGCTTCGCCGCGGGGAGCTTTCTTCCCGACGGCTACCGGTTCAGCGGCGTGGACGGCGACGCGCGGATCGGCACGCTGGGCTACGGCACGCCGGCCTACGCGGCGCTGGGGCACACGCTGGCCGACTTCGACGTGGTGTACGGCTATCCCTGGGACGGCGAGGGGCCGATCCTGCACGACCTGATGCGCCGCCACGGCGCGCCCGGCGCACGGCTGGTGGTGCTGAGCGGCTCCGACGGCGTGCGCGTGTTCCGCGACGGCGCGCCGGAGAGCTGAGGCTGGAGCGGGAAAAGACCTGCGTCGCGCAGGATCAACGGAGTAGAAGGAGCAGCGGAGTCAGCGGAGAGCAACGGGTTGCTCTGCTGACTCCGCTGTCCGTGAGGCATCCCCGTCGGTCTTCCCGAATCGGTCAAACGACGCACGCGGATCTGGGATAATGACGATCCGCGGCCGGGGCTCTCCACCGGCTCGCCTCGTTCATGGGCTGTGGCGCGGCGCCGTGGCGGGATGTGGTGAGGACGGGGGATCGAACCGCGCGTCGCACTGCCCGGCGCCGGCGAGCTCGGCGGCCATGTCGATCCCGGGCGGCGGGGGGAGGGGCGTGCCGTCGATCTCGATGTGGCCGTCGCGGACGGACATCGGGCCGGGGCTTTCGGCGATCGCGGCCAGCCCGGGGATGGGGAAGGCCACCGGCGCGCGGGCCCGCTTGTCGTAGGCCAGCAGCGCCATCCTCCCGCCCCCCTGCCACTCCGTCAGGTTGGTCCACACGTAGCGCTTCCCCACCACCATCGCGGTGGACCATGTTTCGGGAACGTACACGACCCGGCTCTCGCGGCGCGCGCGGTCGTACGCCCACAGGCCGCCGCGGTAGCGCGAGGTCCAGGTCACACCGCCGTCGTCCACGGTGCAGCGTGCCCCCGGGGGAGCGCCGGCCAACACCACCTCGGAGAGGCTGTCGCCACGCGCCTGCCATGTGCGCTCGGCCTGCCGCGCGCGCGCCTCGCCGCTCGACGGGGGCACGGGCGGGCCGTACCCCTCGGCCGCCGCCGCCTCGCGCACGGTGGAGTCCATCCACGCGCGGAGCGCCCGCTTCCCCGCCAGGCCGGGCGACGCGGTGGCCTGCGGTACAGAGGCGCCGGGGTCCTGCGGGTCGCCGGTGAGGGTGTAGCTGGAGGATTCACGGGTGGCGGGGTCGAACACCGTGACGCCCACGACCCATTCGGCGGTACCCTCGGCGCTCGAGACGACGTACACCTCGTCCGTGCCGTCGCGGTCCGCGTCCATCACCCCGAACGAGTCGTATGCGCCGCTCACGCGCGACCAGGGCACCTCCACCGGCGTCACCCAGTCGTACACGTGGTCGTTTCCCGCCAGCACCGCGACAGTGGCCGGGCCGTAGAGCACCGCGATGTGCTGCCCGCAGCACTCGCCCCGCATGGGGATGGCCCGGCGCACGCCCCAGCCCAGGCGCTGGCGCGCCTCTTCGAACGCCTGCGCGGGCGTGAGCGGGTCGATGTCCACGGCGCCGGGAAGATGCGAGCCGTTCGCCTGGAGCCACGCCTGCCCTTTCGCCAGCGCGGCGTGCGCGGTGCCCGCGGCCCAGGCCAGGGCGCGCGGGCGGCGGTCGAGCTCCGGCGTCCACACCGCGCTGCCCTGCTGCGCGTCGAGCCCGCTGCCGGTGATGGTGTAGCGGCTCACCGGGCCTCGTGGATCGAGCAGGTCCACCCCCACGCTCACGCCGCCCAGGGTGACGGCGGTTCCGATGGTGAAGATCTCGGGCCGGCCGTCGCCGTCGGCGTCCACGATGCCGAAGGCGGTGGGAGCGGGCCGCACCGGCAGGTGCGTGTGATGCCGGCTGCGCACCCGCCACCCGCCGCCGGCGCGCTCCAGCAGCACCACCCAGCGCACCTGCGGGTGGAAGCGGACGTGCTCCCTGACCAGCGCGGCGAGGTACTCCGGCGCTCCCGCCGCTCCGGACACGGGGACCGCGGCCACCACGTCAGCCCCCAGCGCGTGGCGCGCCTCACGCAACGCCCACTCGCCCCGCGCATCCACAGAGGAAGGTGCGCGATGGAGGGGTCGCCACACCGCGGCGCACGCGAGCACGGCCGCCGTCGCGACGGCGGCTGCGCAGATGCCGACGACGCGCCGGGAAACCGGCCGGCGCTCTCTGGGGATGGACACGCGAGGATGAGGGTGCGGTGGGGGGGCAGGTGCGGACCGATGCTCCAGGTAGCTGGGTTCCGCGCCGCCTCGCAAGCCCGCCGTCCGCGCCTCGCGGAGTCGGCCCGCACGGCCGGGCGATGGCGTGGTGGACGCCGGTGCAGCCGCGCCGCCCCGGCGTCTGGCGGCCTTCCGCTTGACGGAGCGGCCAGGGACCGTCGGCGGTCAGGGGTCGCCCGTCGCGCCCGCCGCCGCGGGGGCGGCCGACTTGCGAATGTAGGCGGCGAGCCCCGCGCGCGCCGTCTTCCGCACCTTTCCCCGCACCAGCGGCGTCCACCCCAGCAGCAGGCCGGTGGGGCCCAGCGCCTGCCGCGCCCATCGCCAGAACGAGAAGCGGTCGTCGTGGCGCACGATCAGCCCGTCGCGGAAGCGGAACGTGGCGTCGATGCGGTTGTGCACGCGCCGGCCGGTCTGCGAGAAGGTATAGTGCGCGTCCCAGTGCGCCCGCCCGCTTTCCGCGTTTGCCTGGACGCCGGAGACGGCGACGTCCAGATCCGTCGCGCGGGTGCACAGCATCGTCCACATCGCGCCCACGTCGGCGCCGCGCAGCTCGCCGAATGCCGGGTCGGAGAAGACGACCTCGGGGTGGTAGCACGCCTGCATCCCGGCCGTGTCGCGCGCCTGGAAGCAGGTGTAGAAGCGGTGGACCAGCGCCTCGTTGGGATGCATGTCGCTCCGCGGGGGGGAAGGAAGGGGATCAGCGCGTGCCGGCGGGCCCGGCGTCGGGGGGGAGGCCACCCTGCGCCTGGCGGCTCAGCTCCTCGATCCAGAGCTGGTGGTACTTCTCCATCCGCGCGGGCATCAGCACGCTCCCGGCGCGTGCCAGCCAACCGTGCTGCGTCTCTTCGGTGAGGATGCGGCAGCCTTCGGGGCCGGGCTCCAGCAGCCATGCGTGGTACGCGTCCACCCCGATCCCGCGCGCCGTCCACCCGATCCGCTCGCCGGGCACGAACTCCTCCACGCGCGAGGTGACGGTCACTCCGAAGGTGCGCCAGCGGAACACGGTTCCCGGCGCCAGGTCGGGGCCTGTGCCCTCCAGGAACTCGACGTTCGACGAGTTCTCGTACCACGTGGGCCACAGCGCCGCGCGCACCAGCCACGCCCACAGCGCCGCGGCCGGCGCGGGCGAGCGCAGCTCGTTGCAGGCGTGCACCGGCGTCCGTTCCGGGTGGTAGCGCTCGGGCCAGCGGATCATGGGCGGATCTGTCCCTGGTAATGAGGGCGACGCATGGAGGGACGCTTGATCGTCGTAGATCCCCCGATCCCACAACATCGCTGCCGATGATGCCGAGGCAAAGGCTCGCCAATCGTCCGCGGCGAGATTTCCCCGCGAGAAGCAGCGATGGCTCGATTCGACAGGCGGAATCATCGGGTCGGCCCCGGTGGGTATCCGGGGTGAAAAGAGCCGATGATGGCGGGCGACCACTCGACCGCCCGCCTCAGCCCGACCTCAGCCCGATCAGTACGGCGGCTCGGCGGGGCCCGCGTAGGCGCACAGGCCGAGGCGGGGTGAGTTCACCAGCTCCGCCGGATCGCCGCAGCGGCCGTGGGCGGCGGAGTGCTCCGGGCACAGGGCGGCGAGGAGGCCGATGTCGGTGCAGCCGCGGCATACCCGCTCGGCCGGGTCGCCGCATTCGATGCATTCGAGCACGGGCGCCTCGTTGCGCGCCATCAGCGCGATCGGGCGGCGGGCGCAGCGCGGACCCTCGCGCACGTCGAGGCACGTCACCACCGCCCGCGACTCGGTGCCGAAGTCGTAGGCGTGCACCGCGCTCACCCCGGGCTGGAACACCGGGCCCACCTTGCGCGTCATCGGGATCTCGGCGCCGCGCCATCCTCCCACGGAAAAGCGGCTGAGGTGGCCGCAGCACTCCAGCCAGATCGCCCGCAGGTAGCCGTCCAGGTCGTCCAGCGTGGCCGTGCCGTCCACCTCCAGGTTCATCCAGTAGCGGCCAGTCCAGCCGTCGGTCACCTGCAGGTGGCACCGGGGAACGAACCTTCCCGCCTTCCCGTGCGCCTCGTCCATCGCCACCGCGCGATCCACGCAGCCGCGCAGGTGCGGGATCATCCCGGCCCGCGTGTACTTCCGCCCGCAGTAGGCGCACGGCCCGCGAGACTGCCGGCTTTCTGCCATCCGTAAACTCTCCTGAAATACGTTGGAAGAAGGGCGGCCGGCGGAAGGGTGGAACGGGAAGGGAGCCGGCTCACGCGAGCCGCGCCGGGCGCCGGGCTGAACGGCCGGGAAGCTATCATCCGCACGGTGCGTACGCAGCACCCCCGGTGAAATGCGCCACCGGGGGTACACAGCCCGCGCTAGTACTGGGTTTTTGCCTCCTCACCGGCGGGAGCCAGCATCGACGGACGCCGCGCGGCCGGCGCCGCACGCCGGATTCCAGGCTGGATCGCACCCGCGACCGTCGAGCCGCCGGGTGTGCACAGGCCGGCGCCGGTCGAGATCACGTTTCGGCGCGGGAGTGCGGAGCTGGCCGGTACCGGGACCTCACTTCGGCAGGAGCAGCGCCATCATCAGCGCACCGGTGCCCATTCCCAGCGACACGACGGCCGCCATCAGGGTGAGCCGGATGGTGCGGCGCACGTCGGTGCCTTCGAGCAGCCCCCGATCCAGGCTGAGCGGGCCGAGAACTCCGAGCAGCGCGGCCAGCGCGAACGCGCCGATGGAGATGCCTGCCCCGAGGCGAAAGTGGACGAACCCGGCCTGGAGGAGGGCGAACACGCCGCCCGCCGACACCGTGGCCAGCCAGCTCAGCTGCTGGAACTGGCCGAACCAGAGGGCGAAGGCGGCGTCGGGGAGGCGCGGCGCGGGCACCGCGGCGGCAGCGGTGGTGACGGGCGAGGGCGAATCTGCGTCTGGCATTCTGGTACCGGGCAACGGTGGGCTGGGATGCGGGCAGACGGGGTGAAGAGAGGCCGCCGGGCACGCGGGCGCAACGCGGGGAGCGGATCCTTTCGTGCCCGTCGAGCTCGCGGATTACGCCGCATGAGCACGCCAGCACCAGTTGCCGCCGCTCCGTGGCGTGTTTAGCTTGGACGGATCCCCGACACGCGCAGGTGCACGATCGATCCCACGGCATCCCCGTGCCGCGTGCGCGCGTCGGGCAGCCGGAACGTTCACCCCACCGCTCCCGAGGTCACCCCGACATGCAACCTTCCCGGACCGCCGCCCGGCTCACGCGCGCCGCGCTCGTCCTTTCGCTGGGCCTCGCGGCCTGCGTGGACCACGACCCGGTGGGCCCCACGCTGAGCCCCGCAGGCGCGCCCTCGCGCGACCTGGGCGTCCAGGCGTTCACGGGCCGCATCCGCATCGGCGTGGTGCCGGCCGCCACGTCGGTGGCGATCGGCAGCAGCGCGGCGTACGAGATCCGCGAGGGCGGTACCGGCGCCCTGCTGATGCAGGGGAGCAACGGCACCGCCACGGTCACGCTGCAGTCGGTGATCCGCTCGTGGTACCGCCTGCAGGTGATGTGCGGGAGCGCCGGAGCGGTCGCCACGCGCTTGGCCGCCGCCGAGGCGCTGGGGCACCCGACGATGACCGAGTTCGTGCCCACGGCCAACTGCACGCGCCTGTTCATCGGCCGCTTCGACCCGCCGCCGGCCAGCAACTTCGCCGCGCGCACCGCCTACAAGAACACGCTGATCTCGCAGGGGCTGGCCGCCGCCGACGCCTTCTACGTGGTGAAGGCCGACCCCGGCGTGACCGTGTACCGGGTGACGCGCGGCGGCACCTCGGTGGATGCGAACAACCCGGTGGTGCTCACCTCGGCCAGCGGGCTGGTGACCATCGACGGCGTGGTGTACCGCGGCACCGCCGAGGTGCGGGTGAACTCGGCCGGGTCGCTGGCCGGCATCAACGAGCTGCCCATGGAGGAGTACCTGTACGGCGTGGTGCCCCGCGAGCTGGGCCCGGCGGCGTTCCCCGAGCTCGAGGCGCTCAAGGCGCAGGCCGTGGCGGCGCGCACCTATGCGCTGAGCGGGCTGGGCAAGCGCGCGTCGGACGGCTACGACCTGCTGGCCACCACCAGCGACCAGGTGTACGGCGGCTACGCGGGCGAGCACCCGCTGAGCACGCAGGCCGTGGACGAGACCGCCGGGATCGCCGCCATCTACGACGGCAAGCTGATCACCGCGCTCTACTCGTCCACCTCGGGCGGCTTCACGGCCAACAACGAGGAGGCGTTCAACTCGGCGCCGGTGCCGTACCTGCGCGGCGTGCCCGACGCGCAGCGCGGCGAGGCGTTCGAGCACGTGCCCTCGCTGGACGTGTTCCGCAACCACGGCAACCCCACTTCGCTGCGCAACGCGAAGGAGGGCGACTTCGAGAGCAACTGGGCGCGCTTCCACCGCTGGACCTTCGAGTGGAGCGCGAGCCAGATCAGCGACGTGATCTCGGCCTACGCGGGGCAGCCGGTGGGGCGGGTGCTGGCCATCAACGTGACCGAGCGCGGGCCGTCGGGGCGCGCGCTGACCATCGAGTACGTGACCGAGGCGGGGACCTTCACCGACACCAGGGACCATATCCGCACCTCGCTCAAGTTCATCAACGCCAGTGGGGCGCAGCAGTCGCTGCTCAGCACGCTCTTCTACATCGAGCCGGTGACCGACAGGCGCACCGGCGAAGTGGACGGCTTCGTGGTGTACGGCGGCGGCTTCGGCCACGGCGTGGGCCTGTCGCAGACGGGCGCCGTGGGCATGGCCGAGAAGGGCCGCACCTACGACGAGATCCTGAAGCACTACTACCAGGGGATCGAGCTGACGAAATGGTACTGACGCGCGGCACCACGTAGCAGGATCCACCAGACGGAACGGCCCGGAGAGCGATCTCCGGGCCGTTCGTCGGTGAGGAGCTGCCGGTGTGCCGCGGGCCGCTGATATGAAAACCGGGTCTCGCGAAGACGATTGACGGCCGGGCGAGTCAATCCTGGGCGAGGTGCCGCTCGCTCGGGATGCTGGCCGACTCGACCTCGCCGCGCATGTTCAGCTCTCGCACCAGGGCATCGGCATCGGCGTCGGCGTCGAGCGTCGCGTAGAACATGCGCTGGACGGCTGCGCTCCGGGCTCCGGGGCGCAGGGGACCGGCTTCGTTCACGCCAACGCGGGCGCGAAGCTCCTCGACCAGGGCGTCGAGCGCCTCCGGAGCCGCGCCCGCCCGGGCGTTGAAGAAGATCGACTTCACTCCATGTCTCCAGTCGGTCGTCAGCCTAGATCTTCGCGAGGTTGAGCCTGCCCGATCCGTATTCCACCGTGAACGCGCTGCTCCCCATCGCGGGCACGGGATCCGAGGCGTTCTTCAGCCACTTCACCACGTTCGGCGGTGTCATGGCGCCGTGCTTGGCGATCGCGAGCGCGGCTGCGGCTGCCACGTGCGGCGTGGCCATCGACGTTCCATCCCATGCGTCATACTGCGTCTCGCGCGTGATGGGGGCGCCCGGCACGATCTTCCCCGCCGCCGAGAGCGCAGCCCGGTTCCCGGTGCGGCCGGGGTACGTGGGCAGGGTGGACCAGATCCCCACGCCCGGCGCGCTGAGCGCGATGTGGCTCCCGATGTTGCTGAAGCTCGCGCGGGTGTCGTCGAGCCCGGTGGCTCCCACCGCCACCACGCCCGGCAATGCCGCCGGGTACGAGGGCTTCGCCGTGTTCTCGTTGCCCATCGCGGCCACCACCGTGCATCCGTTCTCCACCAGTGCACGGAAGAGCTGCTTCTCCTGCGGGTCGGGCGTGCCGTAGCCGCCGATGCTCAGGTTCACCACCTGCTCGTCCTGCTCGATGCAATCCGCCAGCGCCGCCCGGTAGAGCACGGGGTCGACGAGGAAGGCGAACGAGTTGCGAGCCGGGATGAAGGTGACCTCGTCGCTGAAGATCTTCAGCACGCTCAGGCTGCAGCTGCAGACGCCGTTGATGCCGAGCGCGTTGTTGATCTTCGCGCAGATCGTGCCAGTCACGTGGGTGCCGTGGCCCACGATGTCGCTGTCGGAGGTGGAGCCGCCGGGGATGCCGTAGTCGTACACGTAGCGGCGCAGCGGCGGCAGGTCGGGATGGCCCGGGTCGACGCCGGTGTCGAGCACCGCCACGCGCACGCCATCGGCGGAGGGAAGGCCCGCCGCGCGCGCTTCGGCCCAGCGGATCTTCTTCAGGTTCCACAGGTTGTCCGCCGGCGGCGGGGTCGCGGCGCTGGTCGTGTCCACCATGAGGTAGCGGACCGGCACGCGGCTCACGTACTCGATGCTCGCGTCGTCGCCCAGCGCGGTCTGCAGCTGGACGGGGTTGGTTCCCGGGTGCAGCTCCAGCATGGTCACGCCGTTGTTCGGCGCCGGGGTGCCGCCGAACGACGCGGCGGCGGCCACGATGCCCTCGAGCGCGCCACCGGCGGGTGCCGCTGCGCGCAACGCTGCGCCATGCAGCGGGATCACGCGTTTGATGAAGCCCGCACGCTCGTACAACGCGAGCGTGGAGAGCCCGGGCGCCTCGGACGATTCGCGGAAGTCCCCGCCCAGCGCACCGGGCGTGGCGAGCAGCCCGGCGTCGGGCCGAACCTTCATGATGAGCAGGTCGTCGTGGTACTCGGGAAGATCGGTGAGGGATTGTGTCGGCATCGAGCGGGCTCCGGTGGAGGAGGGAAGCGAGCGGCTGATACCGATTGGTTGGCACCGCCCGCCGAAATTCCCACCCCGGGAGACCGGACCTGTCCCCGGTCGAGGCGAGCGAAGGCATCCAGCCCGCAACACCCGCCGCCCGGAGCGCTCCTGCCCGCCGTTCGCCTGCCCGGCAAGATCCGACGATCCGCAGGGCAGGCGTGATCTGGGAGCTGGTGCGTGCCAGCCTACCGCCCCCGCGGGGCGAGGTCGAAGCTGGAATAGACCGGCGCGTCGAAGCTGCCCGAGGCTTCCCACGCGGGCTGGAGCGAGGTGGCGCGCAGGGTGACCTGGCCGGAGACGGTGTGGGACGACGCATCGTAGCGCTGGATCACCAGGGTGCCGGCCGCGGGCGGAAATTGCCCCGCATCGCCTCCGACGAGCTTCTTCAGCTCGCCGGCGCTTTCGGAGACGGCGTAGGTGCCGGGGCCGGTGAAGGGCACCTGCACCACGATGTACTCGTCGTAGTAGTACTGTGGGTCCTTCCGGTGCCCCACCACCGTCATCGTGTCGTGGTGCAGCACCGCGTACGAGCGACCGTTCCACGCGGCGCCGTCCCAGGTGCCGCTGAACGTTCCGGGCTCGGCTTGGCCGCCCGGGAGGAGCCCGCCCGAGCAGCCCCCCAGCACGGCGGACGCCAGCACCATCCCCACCAGCGCAGCGACGTTTCGCATTCCTGTTTCTTCCGTTGAGCTTCGTTGAGATGTACGATTCCGCGGCAACAACGCGCGACGGTGCAAGATTGTGTCGGAGCCCCCATCTCCGGTCGCTGGCGCGTAGGAGACGGTGCCCGCCCGGCGGCCTGCTCAGCGCGCGGGGGCGGCGTCGGCGGGCACCAGCTCGAAGGTGACGCTCACGCTGGCGCGGATGGAGATCTGCCCGGGGCTGGTGGTGCCGCCCGAAGCGCCCGGGCCACCGCCGGGAGCGAACTGCACCACGTTCTGCGACATCCCGCCGCCGCGGCTGCCCCAGCCAGCGCCGTAGCCCGACTGCCAGCCGTTGTAGCCTTCGTTGATGGTGAGCGGCGCACCCACCCGCCGGCCAAGGTGCCCCGCGAGCGCCTGGGCCTTCTCCCGCGCCGCGTTGATGGCCAGCGTGCGCGCGCTGTCGCGGTGCGCGCGCAGCTGCGTGACGCGAAAGTCGACGCCGTGGATGTGCGTGGCCCCTGCGACCAGCGCATCGGTCAGCAGCGGCTCGAACGCAGCCATGTCGCGCAGCGTGACCACGATCGTCTTGCGCACGATGAAGCCCAGCACCCGGTACTCGCCGCGGCTGTTGCTCTCGTAGCGCGGCTCGGCCACGAAGTAGTCGGTCTGCGCGAGGCGTTCGGGCACCCCGCGCGCCCGTGCCGCGCGGATCACCGCGGCTACGCGCGCGTCGTTGTCGGCTTTGGCCGCCTGCATGCTCTCGTTGAAGGTCTCCACGCCCAGCGTGAGCACGACCTCGTCGGGCGGCACGCGGATCTCGGCGTCTCCGGTCACCGCGACCGAGCGCAGCGTGGCGGCGGTGCCTTCATCGGACTGCGCCGCCATCGGGGCCGACACGAGGACGAGTGCACAGATCGCAGCCGACAGGGAGTGTCGCATCATCCTGCCCTCCGTTGGTGGGTACGCAAGGGACAGCCGGGGGGATGGCGTGGGGCGGAGCCACGGCCCGGGAGACGAACGCGCTCGGGAGGCCCGATCGCCACACGCACGATCGCGGATGGGCCTTCGCCGTGTCGGGTGTGCGGCGGAGTCGACGTGCGGGCGATCCAACGCGCCGATGATCCACCGTGGGCGGTGGATCATCGGTAGACCGTTGATGCGGAAGGGCGGAAGGTTCTAGAAGCGCGTGAGCGTGCCGGCCTTGGTGTCGTAGTCGGCCACGCGCGTCCAGGTGTGCGCGGCGCCGGCGGGGCGCACGGCCCAGAAGTCGAAGTTGGCGTACTGCCGGTCGCCCGCCGCGTTCAGCACCGTCCACCCGGTGGCGCCGTAGAACGAGCCGGCGCCGGACACGAAGCGCGCCGACAGCTCGTCGGTGCCCACGTTGCCGGGCGATGCGAGGTACGCCTGCGCCGCCACCCACACCGCGTCGTACACGGCCAGCGCGAAGGCGTCGGGGTCGGTGCCGGCGCGGGCCTTGATGCGCGCGGCCAGCGGCTGCCACTTCTCCTGCGCCGACGGGTCGAGCCCGAAGAGCGGGGCGGGGAAGCCCACCGTCTCGGCGAACGCCACCGCGGCAGGCTTGGTGAGCAGCGCGGCGCTCTGCGCGATGCCGTCGGCGCCGTACCAGCGCACCGAGGCCAGCACGGGGTCGGCCGCGGCCAGCGCGAAGACGTCGGCCGTCTCGTCGAAGCCGGCGTAGTAGACGGCCACCTGGCTGGCGGGCCGGGTCGCCAGCGCCTGCCGCACCTGGGTGCCCAGCGCGGCCACCGTGGCGGCGAAGTTCGTGGCCGTGGCCGCGTACTCCACCCCGGCCGTGGCGGTGCCGCCCAGCCCGGTGAAGCGCGCGGCGGTGGCCGTGTGCAGCCCCTGGTTCCCCGCGTCGGCGCGCCACAGGGGGACGATGGCCTTCACCCCGTCGCCCCACATCAGCGCGGAGATGGCCACGCCTTCCAGGCTGTCGGCGGGGGTGAAGCGGAAGATGCGGTCGTTCTTGATGGCCAGCGTCCCCGCCGTGCTCGACTGGCTCACCACCATCACCGGGTTGGCGTCCACGTAGGGCTTGATGGCGGCCAGCTCGGCGCTCGACTGCGGGCCGATCACCACCTGCACGCCGGCCTGGCGCAGCGCCGTCACCGCGGCCAGCGCGGTGGCCGGGTCGAGCTTGGTGTCGCGCACGTCGGCGCGGAAGGTGATGCCGCGGCCCGCGGCGTAGGCGTTCACGTCGGCCACGGCCAGCTCCATCGCGGCCTTGCTGGTGACGCCCAGCGACGCCCAGTTGCCGGTGAGCGAGAAGATGCCGCCCAGCACCACCTCGCGGTTCGCCTGGAACCCGGTCGCGTCGTCGTCGCAGGCGGCGAGGGTGGACGCCGCGGCGACGAGTGTGGCGAGGACCGCGGCTTTCCTGAACAACGGGCGCAGCAATGGGGACGGGGTATGCTTCATCCGGAACTTCCTGGATCGAGGGGGAGTGCGCGGGAGAGGGCTGCGCGGTGGAGTGAGGATGTAAACTTCTGCTCCCTGCACCGACTCCGCAATGGACGCGGAGAGGTCTTGGGACGGACGGTGATTGCGATGGACCCGGCGCACGTCCGCCGCGTTGCGGGGTATGCGGGATCTCGCCTGCGGTTTGGATCTGGCGTGAATGCGATTCCCCGCCATTCGGATCTCCCGTCTGCGGGAAATCGGAGGTGGGCGGCGGATACCTGCACGTACGGCTGAAACCGCGGCAACGACTACGAAAAGCCTTACCAACTGCGTGAGGCTTCAACTGCGGCGGCGGTGCGAGGATCTGCCTTTCGCGCGGTTCGGCGGATCTCGTGAGACGGAAACGAATCATTCGGCCGACCTCCGCGCGGATCGCGGTGGCCGGCTTCTTCTTGCAGATCCCCACGATCGACGGGTGGGGACGGAATCGACCTGGGCACATGCAGAACGACGCCGTGAACGGCCACCCCTCTTCCGAAAACGAAGCCGTCGATCTGGTCGACCGCGCGCGCGCCGCGGCCGAGTTGCTGGAGCAGATCGCCGCCGACCGGGCGCTGCTCGGCAAGCTGGATGCGGACGAGCGGCTACGCCTGCTGCAGGCTGCCGGCCGCGTGTCGCGCCCCGACGCGCTGGACCGCCGCCGGCTGCTGAAGGAGACCAAGCGCGAGCGGAAGGCCGCGAAGGCCCAGCGCGGCGACCGCGTGCTGGCGTCCACGGGCATCCGCAGGCTGCGCGAGGAGCCGGTGTTCACCACGCCGCACCTGTTCGCGCCGGTGGACTTCGAGCCGCAGGACGTGGTGGAGGAGGATGGCGCCCGCGAGGTGCTGGAGCCGCAGAATTGCTACGTGTGCAAGCGCGACTTCTCCACGCTGCACCACTTCTACGACCAGCTCTGCCCCGAGTGCGCCGAGCTGAACTACCGCAAGCGCGGCGAGACGGCCGACCTGCGCGGGCGCGTGGCGCTGCTCACCGGCGGGCGGGTGAAGATCGGCTACCAGGCGGGGATCAAGCTGCTGCGCGCGGGCGCGCACCTGATCGTGACCACGCGCTTCCCGCGCGACTCGGCCGCGCGCTACGCGCAGGAGCCCGACTTCGCCGAGTGGGGGCACCGGCTAGAGATCTTCGGGCTGGACCTGCGCCACACGCCCAGCGTGGAGGCGTTCTGCCGCGAGCTGCTGGACACGCGCGACCGGCTCGACTTCATCATCAACAACGCCTGCCAGACGGTGCGCCGCCCGCCCGAGTTCTACGCGCACATGATGGAGGGCGAGACGGCGCCGCTGCAGCGCCTCCCCGAGCCGGTACGCCGGCTGCTGGGCAGCTACGAGGGGCTGCGCGGCTACCACATGCTTCCCGAGGGCGCCGCCGCGGGCGCGGAGGTGGCGCTCGACCGGCGCACCGCCGAGCTGGCGGGGCTCACCCACGCGGCCGAGCTGAGCCAGGTGCGGCTGCTGGACGAGGAGCAGGTGGCCCAGGCCGCGCTCTTCCCCGTGGGCCGGCTCGACCAGGACCTTCAGCAGGTGGACCTGCGTGGCCGCAACTCGTGGCGGCTGAAGCTGGACGAGGTGCCGGCGGTGGAACTCCTCGAAGTGCAGCTGGTGAACGCCGTGGCGCCCTTCATCCTCAACGCGCGCCTCAAGCCGCTGATGCTGCGCGCGCCCGGGCGCGACAAGCACATCGTCAACGTGTCGGCGGTGGAGGGCCAGTTCTACCGGCGCTTCAAGACCACGCGGCACCCGCACACCAACATGGCCAAGGCCGCGCTGAACATGATGACGCGCACCTCGGCCCCCGACTACCACGCCGACGGCATCCACATGAACAGCGTGGACACCGGGTGGGTGACCGACGAGGACCCGGCCGAGATCGCGGCCCGCAAGCGCGAGGAGCATGGCTTCCACCCGCCGCTCGACATCGTGGACGGCGCCGCGCGCATCGTGGACCCCATCATCGACGGCATCAACACCGGCCGCCACGTGTGGGGCAAGTTCCTCAAGGACTACCGCCCGGTGGACTGGTAGGCGGAGGCTTGCGACGGCCGGATCCGGCGGAAGATCGTGTCTCGCGCGGAGGAGCGAGGGCCAAAGGAACTCCGCCTGGCCCACCTGCATGTCATACCGCTTTACCAGGCATCATTCTGGTTTCAGGGGCCCGGTAATCTCACGCAGAGAAGCAGAGGAGCAGAGGAGCAGCGACCAGCCATGGCTCCTCTGCTCCTCTGCTCCTCTGCTTCTCTGCGTGAGCCACCCGGCGGGCTCTGCACCGCGAGCGATTTCAGGGTGAAGCTGGATTCTTTCTTCACTCCTGCACGAAGATCCCCTTCGCCCGCAGCTTCTTCACCAGCAGCGCAAGCGACTTCGCGTTGCCGTCCAGGCGCAGGATGGTGCGGGTGACGGGGGTGACCTGCGCGCCGCCCATCCCCGTCACCCGCGCGGCGGTGTCGGTGTCGGGGCACTCCACCAGCACGGTGGGGCGGATGCGCACGCGGCGCGTGGCCGCGAACCAGTCGCGCACCTGCCGCGACACGTTCGCCGGGATGGCCGTGCGCGACACCTCGGCCAGCGCCTTCAGCATGCGGTCGGCGGTCAGCCCCTGCTCGGCGGCGCGCAGCACCGACGCGTGGGTGATGCGGAAGAGCGCGCCCACCCCCGTGCCCGTGCGCTCGGCGAAGCGCGCCAGCTCGGCCTCCACGCGCGGCGCGGCGGCAAGGAACACGATCTCGAAGTCGGGCTGCACCAGCACCTCGCCCGCGGCCGGCGCGGCCAGGCGGAGCTCGTCGGCCGCGCCCAGCAGGTAGCGGCCCACGTCGGTCAGCGCGAAGCCGACCCCCGCCGGCGTCTGCCCCAGGCTGGCGCCGCCCAGCGGCACCAGCCGGTAGGCCAGGAAGCCCATGAGGATCTGCGCCCACACCGACTCCCACCCTTCCATGGTGCGCGGCGCCCCGCTGTAGGCGCTGCGGGCCCTCAGCTTCTCGGCCTCGGGCCCGGTGAACGGGTTGAGGACCTCGCTGTGGTAGCGCACGAAGCCGGCGAGCGGGACCACCTCGCCGGCCGGCGCGGAGAGCAGCGCGGCGGTGAGCGCCGCGCGCAGGTCCAGCTTCGACCCCTCCATCGAGAACGGCAGCCGGACGCCGAAGAACTCGGGCCCGGCCGCGCTTGCCGAATACCCCGCCGGGTTGCGCTGGGGCGAGGCGCGCAGCGTGTCCACCAGCTCCTTCAGCCGCTCGCCCTCGGAGAGCGCCAGCCACGCACGCCCCACCGCGGTGGCGGCGAGCTGGTAGCGGTCGCCGGTGTGCTGGACGGCGGCGTAGCGGTAGACCTGCAGCAGCGCCGCAGCGGTCTCGATCCGTTCGGCGGCGGCCTCGCCCAGCGGTCCGTCGTCGTCCGCCCCGCCGTACGGCGGGGGCACGAGGACACCCTCCGCCCATGCGGGAAGCTGCAGCAGCCGCGCGGCCAGCGCCTTCTGCACGCGCACGTAGAGGCTGCCGTCGCTGCCGCGCAGCGGGATGGGCTCGGCCGCGGCCTCCACCAGCACGACCGTCATGTCGGTCGCGTGGAACGGCGCCTCGAAGACGGCCGTCGCCGCCACGGCCGACGGGGGGCCCGGCGGCGGGCCCAGCCGCCGCACGATGCACGGCAGAAGCCCCAGCAGGGCGTGCGGGCCGTCGTCGGCCGAAACGAACACCAGCAGGTAGCGCAGCCCCGCCGCGAGCGCCGCGTGCCGTTGCTCCGGGGCGAAGCCGGGAAGCAGCTCGGGGAGCGAGCGCAGCGCGACGCCCGCGGGATGCGCCGCGAGCGCGTGGACCAGCTGGCCGAGCGCCTCCGCCACCCTGGGCACGGCCAGCCGCACGGGGTCGGCGCGCGTGGTGCGCGCCTGCTCCCACCGCGCCGCCTGGCCCCCCGCGGCGGCGGCCAGGAAGTCGCGCACCCACGCCACCGACGACACCTCGGCCGCGACCGCGGCGCGGTCTACCCAGTGGCGGAACCCCGCCTGCCCGGGGGTGAGCGCCGCCGTCTCGTCCAGGCTGAGCTGGTCCTGGACGTAGGCATCGGTGAGGCGCCCGCCGGGACCCTCCAGCGGCCGCGAGCGGTCCATCGCCCGCAGCGCGACCAGCAGCGGGCGCAGCTCGGGGGCGTGCGGATACAGCTTCGCCTTGGGCCCCGGAGCCGCCATCACCCCCGAGGCGACCAGCTCGTCCAGCGCCGCTCCCAGCGCCTCGGGCGGCGCGGCCACGCCGGGGCGTACCTGCAGGAATGCGCGGCGGGCGCGGGGAGACAGCGCCTCCCAGCGCGGGAGCGCGCGCAGCACCTCGCCCCAGTCCAGCTCGGCCAGCTTCATCGGTCAGATCTCGCGCGGGTCGGCGATGCGGTAGGCGTAGCCCTGCTCGCACAGGAAGAGCTGGCGCTTGAGGGCGAACTCCTGCTCGGTCGTGTCGCGGCTCACCACGGTGTAGAAGTGGGCCTGGTTGGCGCCGGGCTTGGGGCGCAGGATGCGGCCCAGCCGCTGCGCCTCCTCCTGGCGCGAGCCGAAGGTGCCCGACACCTGCACCGCCACCGACGCGTCGGGGAGGTCCACCGCGAAGTTGGCCACCTTGCTCACCGCCAGAACCGGCACGCGCCCCTCGCGGAAGTCGCGGTACAGCGTGTCGCGCCGGCGCTGCCCCGTGGTTCCCGTGAGCACCGGGATGCCCAGCTCGCGCGCGATCCACTCGATCTGCTGCACGTACATCCCGATCACCAGCGCCGGCTCGCCGGGGTGGCGGTCGAGGATGCGGCGCACCACGGCCAGCTTGTCGGGGTTCTCGCTGGCCAGGCGGAACTTCTCGCGCGCCTCGGCCACCGCGTAGGGCATGCGCAGGGCGCGCGGCAGCGGCACCCGCACCTCGGTGCACTCGGCCGTGGCGATCCAGCCCTGCCCCTCCAGCTCCTTCCAGGGCACGTCGGCCTTCTTGGGGCCGATCAGCGCGAACACGTCGTCCTCCCGCCCGTCCTCGCGCACCAGCGTGGCGGTGAGCCCCAGCCGGCGACGGGCCTGCAGCGCGGCGGTCACCTGGAAGACGGGCGCGGGGAGGAGGTGCACCTCGTCGTACACGATCAGCCCCCAGTCGCGCCGGTCGAACAGCTCCAGGTGGCGGAAGGCCGCGCCGGCGCTGTCGCGGTGCGTGAGCACCTGGTAGGTGGCCACGGTCACGGGGCGGATGTCCTTGGCCGCGCCGGTGTACTCGCCCACCTGGTCGGCGTGCAGCGACGTCTTGTCGAGCAGCTCGCCGATCCACTGGCGCACCGCGGTGACGCTGGTGGTGAGGACCAGCGTGGAGCTGCCCACGCGCGCCATGCACTCCATCCCCACCACCGTCTTCCCCGCGCCGCAGGGGAGCACCACCACGCCGCTGCCGCCGCGCTCGCTGCCGCCCGCGTGGAACGCGGCCGCCGCGCCGGCCTGGTAGGCGCGCAGGGCGAAGGGGCTCCCGCCCAGGGTGACCGCGCGCAGCGAGATGGGCAGCGGCTCGCCGGCGCGGTAGCCGGCCAGGTCCTCGGCGGGCCAGCCGGCTTTCACCAGCGCCTGCTTCAGCCGTCCGCGCTCGGCGGGGGGAACGTGGAACCGCGTGGGCGAGATGCGCTCGCCCAGGTGCGGCCCCACGCCGCGCATGCGGCTCACCAGCTCGGCCAGCTCCGTCTCGTCGGCCTCCAGCTCCATCCCGCCGGGTCCGCGCACCAGCCGCAGCCGGCCGTAGCGGGTCGCGGCGTCGCGGATGGACGATTCGACCACGGCGGGCACGGGGTACTTGGCGTAGTCGCGCAGCGCGGCCACGATCTCGTCGGGGGTGGTGCCGGCGGCGCACGCGTTCCACACCGAGAGCGGGGTGATGCGGTAGGTGTGGACGTGCTCGGGGCTCTTGACCAGCTCGGCGAACGGCGCGATGCGGTCGCGCGCCTCGGCGAAGCGCGGGCTGCCCACCTCGGCCAGCACGCTCTGGTCGCCCTGTACGATCAGCGGGTTGTCGGGGCGGTAGTCGTTCATCCGCGGCGTTGCGCTACGGGGCGCGGGGGACGGGTGTGGCGGAGCGGAAGGGCGGGAAGCTAGCGCATCGTATCCGGGAGTGAAAGTGCCCAGGGTGAACAGCCTGTCCGGGCATCGATGGAGATGTCCTGAGCGTTCGAGATGCCGGATTCGAAGCTTGCCTCACGCAGAGTCAGCAGGGTTGGCGGGCGACGACGCTGTCGACCGATGACCCTGCTGACTCCGCTGACTCTGCGTGATGAAGCGCTGTTCTCCATTCGTCGCGGCATCGACGATTCACGCGGATTCGGCATGGGAGTCGTCGTGGCGGTGCGGACGGCGGTGCTGGGGCGGGCGCACGACGCGGTCGATCCGCCGACATCGATACGACGTGCATCGATACGACGAGCGAGGTGGTCGCGTCCGCTGCGGCTGGAGAGGGCAACCTCCTCGTCCCCCACCGTCGGTCTGCGCGACGGCCAGGGGGATGCGCCGCCGGGGGCCGATCCGTTGCACCGCCTTCCGCCGCCGCACTTTCGCACGCCCGCGGCCGGGGCTATCCTCCCGCATCCGCTTCGATCGAACCCCAGCAGGGCCGCGCGTTGCCCGAGACCGTCACGACCGCCGTTCCCCCCGACGCCGCCGCGCTGCGCGAGCGCGAGTTCCCGGGCCTGGACGAAGGCCGTCCGTACCTGAACGCCGCGTCGCTCGGCCCGCTCCCCGAGCGCGCCCGGCACGCGGTGGACGGCCACAACGCCCGCCGCGCCGCGGTGCACGCCATGCGCGGCGCCGACTTCGAGCCCGTGCTCGCGGCCGCCCGCGCCGCCGCCGCGCGGCTGGTGAACGCCTCGCCCGACGAGATCGCGCTGGCGCCCAACACCAGCTACGGGCTGAACCTGGCCGCGCAGGCGCTGCCGGTGGAGCCCGGCCGCCGCGTGGTGCTGAGCGACCGCGAGTTCCCCGCCAACGTCTACCCCTGGCTCGCGCTGGAGCGCGCGGGCCGCGCGAAGGTCGACATCGTTCCCGCAGATGCGCTGGGGCGGCCCGACGAAGACCGGCTGCTGGCCGAGATCGAGCGTGGCGACGTGGGCGTCTTCGCCCTGTCCGCCGTGCAGTTCTCCACCGGCTACGCGGCCGACTTGGCGAGGTTCGGCGAGGCGTGCCGTCGCAACGGCACCTGGTTCGTGGTGGACGCCATCCAGGCGCTGGGCTGCGTGCCGGTCGACGTGCGCGCGGCCGGGGTGGACGTGCTGGCGTGCGGCGGGCACAAGTGGCTGTGCGGGCCCTTCGGCACCGGCTTCGCATACGTGCGGCGCGAGATCGTGGAGCGAATGGAGCCGCGGGCGGTGGGGTGGACGTCGATGGCGGCGAGCGCCGACTATGCCGACTGCTGCGGCTACCGCTGGGAATGGGTGGAGGGCGCGCGCCGCTTCGAGGTGGCCACGCAGCCGTTCCCCGATTTCGCCGGCTTCGCGGCGTCGGCCGGGCTGCTGCTGGAAACGGGGGTGGAGCGCGTCCACGCCCACGTGGTCGCGCTGCTGGAGCCGCTGGTGGCGTGGCTGGCGGCGAGGGACGAGGCGACGATCGTGAGCGACCTGCGCCCGGCGCGGCGCTCGGGGGTGTTCAGCTTTCGCCTGGGCGACGCGGGCCGCCTGCACGCGGCGCTGCACCGGGCGGGGATCGGGTGCGTGCCGCGCGAGGGGGCGATCCGGCTGTCGCCCCACGTCTACAACACCGCCAGCGAGGTGGCGCGGGTGATCGACGTTCTGGAGGATGGCGGATGGTGACGACCAGCCGGCGCGAGGCCGCCGACGAAGTGGCGGCGCTGGTGGAGGAGGTGCGCGCCCTGTACGCGCCCGACCCGCGCACCGCCGTGTTCGAGGTGACGGTGGAGGTGCGCGGCGACACGGTTGCGCTGGTGGGCGCCACCAGCGAGCAGGAGGCCGCCGTGGCCCTTTCACAGCGTGCGGCGCAGCTCACCGGCTGGGCCTCGGTGCGCGACGAGGTGCAGCGCCTCCCCGAGGCCGAGCCCGACGAGATGGTGCACGCCGTGGTGTCCTCGGCCGTGGCGCCGATGCTGGCGGGGGCGCGGGTGGCCACCACGCAGGTGTCGCAGGCGGTGCTGGGCAGCCGCGGCGCGGTGCTGCGGCGCAGCGGCCGCTGGCTGCAGTGCCGCACGCACGACGGCTACATCGGCTGGATCCACGCCGGCTACACGGTGCTGATGGACGAGAGCGCCGCGCGCACCTGGGAGACGGGGGTGGAGGGCGAGCCCTGGATTTCACTGGGCGCCGAGGTGCTCGACCGCGACGGCGACGTGATGATGCGCCTGCCCTGGGGCGCGCGCGTGGTGCGCGAGGGCGCCGACGTCGTCCGGCTCCCCGACGGACGCTCGGGGCGCCCCAGCGGCGAGCTGGTGCCCGCGGCGCTGCGCCCCGTCGCCTTCCCCGCCGAGGGCCAGGCGGCGGCCGAGACGGCGCGGCGCTGGCTGGGCTCGCCCTACCTGTGGGGCGGCATCACCATGGGCGGGGTGGACTGCTCGGGCTTCGTGCAGGCGATCTGGAAGCTGCACGGCCGCATGATCCCCCGCGACAGCGACCAGCAGTCGCGCTTCGGGCAGCTGGTGGACCCCGGCCCCGAGTTCCAGCACCTGCAGCCCGGCGACCTGTGCTTCTTCGCCGAAGAGCCGGGGCGGGTGACGCACGTGGTGATGAGCACCGGCGGCCCCAACATCATCCACGCCTCGCTGGGCAACGGCGGCGTGGCGCGCAACGACCTGACGGGCCGGCGCAGCTACGAGCGGGAGCTGCGCCGGCTGTTCCACAACGCGCGCCGGGTGATCTGAGTACGGGAGTACGAGAGTACGAGAGTACGAGAGTGCGAGAGTACGAGAGTGCGAGAGTACGGAAGTACGGAAGTACGGAGTGCGTTGGTGCGTTCGGGCCCGTCGACCGGTGCGGCCGTCCGTCAGGCGCGGCGGCTGGAATGTTGGGAAGTCGCCCCCGCGCCGGCGCTGATGCCGGCCGGCAACCGCGGGCTCGTGTTCCGGTGACGTCAGCTGCACCGCCTTCTCCGCCGTCGTCCATTTCCCATCGCAACTGAAGATGAAGATCCAGATCGCATTCGGCCTGGCGGCGGTGCTGTCGGGCGGTGTGGCACACGCCCAGGTGTCGGCGCCGGCGGGGGATTCGACGGCGCGGGTGGACAGCCTGTTCGCGCGCTGGAGCTCGCGCGAGCTGCCGGGGTGCGCCGTGGCCGTGGGGCGCGACGGACGGACGGTGCTGTCGCGCGCCTATGGCATGTCCGACCTGGAGCACGACGTGGCCAACACCCCCGAGACGGTGTTCGAGGCGGGGTCGGTGTCCAAGCAGTTCACCGCGGCCGCCGTGGTCCTGCTGGCGCAGCAGGGGCGGCTGTCGCTGAACGACCCCGTGCGCCGCTACGTGCCCGAGGTGCCCGACCTCGGCACGCCCATCCTGATCCGCCACCTGCTGAACCACACCAGCGGCCTGCGCGACTGGGGCACGGTGGAGGAGGTGGCGGGGTGGCCGCGGGGAACGCGCACCTACACGCACGCGCACGTGCTCGACATCGTGAGCCGCCAGCGCGCGCTCAACTTTCCTCCCGGCTCGCAGTACCTCTACAGCAACACGGGCTACAACCTCCTCGCCATCATCGTGGAGCGCGTGTCGGGGATGCCGTTCTCCCGCTTCACCCGCGAGCGGATCTTCTTGCCGCTGGGGATGGAGCACACCGGGTGGCGCGACGACTACACCCGCGTGGTGAAGGGCCGCGCCGTGGCCTACGCGATCGGCGGCGACAGCATGCCGCACCAGCAGATGCCGTTCGAGAACGTGCACGGCAACGGCGGCCTGCTCACCACCGTGGGCGACCTGCTGCGCTGGAACGAGAACTTGGTGAGCGGGCGCGTGGGCGGCCGCGCGCTGACCGACGAGCTGCAGCGGCAGGGCGTGCTCACCGGCGGGCGGCGGATCGAGTATGCCGAGGGGCTGGTGGTGACCCGCTACCGCGACATCCCCGAGGTGAGCCACAGCGGCGCCACCGCCGGCTACCGCGCGTGGCTGGCACGCTACCCCGGGCAGCGGCTTTCCGTGGCCGTGCTGTGCAACGCGGCGCAGGCCAGCCCCGGTGGCCTGGGCCACGCGGTGGCGGACGTGTTCCTCCCCACCCCTGCGCTCGCCGCGGCGCCGGCGGCCGCGCCGTCCGCGGTGGCGGTCCCCGCCGCGTCGCTGTCCACGCGTGCGGGGCTGTACCGCAGCCGCCGCACGATGGAGCCGCTGCGCGTGGAGTTCCCCAACGGCGAGCGGCTGACGGTGTACGAGCAGCCGCTGGTGCCGCTCTCGTCCACCCGCTTTCGGATGGGCGGCAGTGGTCCGCTGATCGAATTCGATGCCGCGCCGGCCGGCGCGCGTGCGGTGATGCGGGTGCTCGGTGCGGACGGCGACACGCGGGTGTTCGAGCCCGTGGCTCCGTGGACCCCCTCGCGGCCGGCGGAGTTCGCCGGCGAATACCGCAGCGACGAGGCGGAAGTGGCCTACACCGTGGCGGTGGAGAGCGGGAAGCTTTTCCTGCGGGGCCGGCCCGATGTGCGTGTGGAGCTGACGCCCGTGTACGCCGACGCCTTCACCACGCCCGACGGCTGGGTGCTGCGCTTCAGCCGCAACGGCGCGGGCCGCGTCACCGGCTTCGGCCTGTGGCTCGACCGCGTGCGCGACCTGCGCTTCGCACGCGTTCCGCGGTAGAACAGGAGCGCTAAAACGCGCGAATGTCCACACTGCGAAGAGTGTCTATAGTATTCATAGTGTGTTAGTTACGATACGTGACGGAAAACCCCTTGACCGGATTGATGGCGGGGGTGATACTCCGTTCACGTCGTGAAGATGTGGTGCTTGATCGTTCTACGGGGAGGGCCGAGATGGCGGGCAGATCTGCATCTGATGGGCATCCGCGAAGGGCCGCGACGGCAACGCGGGCTCTCACGCTGCGCCGCGTCAAGGTGACGAAGCCTTCCCGGACTGCGGCGGCGATCCGGGCCGAGCTTTGTCAGGCGTTGATGAGCGTTGCAGGAATGGAGATCGACGACGTGTACCCGCCGTCGGGGCCGTTGAGATACAATGAAGAAGCGGTGCCCGTCCCTTCCAGTCCTGAGCGTGCGGCCTCGCGCGGGGGGCGCGGCGGTGCGCCTGGACCAGATAGCCACGCGGGGAGCAAGAGAATGGCAGCCACATCCGCACCCGCCCCGGCGAAGGGGAAGCGTGCAACGAAGCACGACGCTGCCGCCCTCCGTTCGAACCGCCGCGATCTGCCGCGAGACGAACTCGCGATCCGCGACGAAGTGCGCAAGGCGTTCATGAGCATCCGTGGGATGAAGATCGACGACGTCTATCCACCATCGGGCTGCGATGAGCAAATACGCGATTGATACGCACTTGCTGATTCGGGCGGGGCGCAGTGATGAAGAGGCCGGGAGAATGGACAGGTTTCTCTCGGCCTCGGTCGTCTACCTCAGCTCCGTCGTTGCCCAGGAGCTGCTCGCGGGCGCACACGACAACGAGCTCCGCGGGCTCAAGAAGCGCATGTTCGAGCCCCTCGAAAAGCTGGGTCGCGTGGTCACCCCCACGCACCGGGCGTGGAAGGATGCGGGCACGATCCTGTACAAGCTCCGCTCGAGCGGTTGGTAGATCACGCCGTCGCTGACAAACGACGTGCTGATCGCCACCTCGGTGACGGAGATCGGGGCGACGCTGGTGCACGACAACGAGAAGGATTACCGCGCGATCAAACGCCACTATCCCCGCCTGCGCCACAGCGTGGGCTGGCCGGAGGACGCGGCGGCGTAGACCTCTGCTGATCTGGGATCGCCGGATGGAAACAGGAAGGCCGGCCCCGTCGTGGAGGCCGGCCTTGTTGCTCTTGCGCGAGGGATGCGCGCCCGGAGGGCCGGGACGGCGCCGCCACGGCTCTTGGTGGCGGTGGCGGCCCAGCTGCGTTGGGCACGGCGGTATCGTGCCCTACGCAGCGCGCAGCCCGCTTTGGCGCCTCGGCGCCAAACACGCCCAAACCGTGGTAATGGATCTACGGGCCATGAGCGTCCAAACCGCCCGGACGACTTACTCCAGCCCCCAGCGCGAGCGGGACCCGCGCGCGTCGATGTGGATGAACGGGCCGTGGGCGCCGTTGCCGTTGTACACGCCCGCGCCGCCGGTGAGCTCGGGGAAGCGGCGCTCCACCCGCTCCACCGCGCGCAGCATCACGATCACGTCGCGGGTGTCGCGGCGGCCGTCGCCGTTCAGGTCGTCGATGTAGCCGTCGAAGTCGTTGTCCACCCACACGTCGCTGGCGTCGCCGTAGGTGTGGCGGCTGAGCAGCGCGCGGCCGCCCTCGCCCACCCCCTGGATGTTGTAGGCCGGCGTCCGGAAGCCGCTCATCACCGCCATGTTCTCGGCCCGCACGCCCATGGCGTTCAGCTCCTGCAGCACCAGCTCCAGCTTGTCGATCAGGCGCAGGTCGAGCGCGAGGTACTTGGGCCAGACGGCGAACTGGTTCTTGGTGAGGAAGTTGCGCAGCCGGAAGTGGGTGCTCACCGGCATGTCCTGGTTGAACGGCGTCACCTCGATGAACCCCGGAGGCGGCGCGTACATCCCCCGCAGCCCGTCGTTCTCGGTCACGTAGCGGCCGATCTGGTAGCCGTTCAGGTAGCCGTCGCGCTTCTCGGAGAAGGGCACCCGCGTGACCAGGGTGAGCTCTTCCACCCGCTGCGCGAAGCCGTCGGGCGCGCTCAGCTGCAGGCGCCACGAGCCCGCGTCGGAGGGGGCGGTGAGGCCGGCGGCCACCCATCCCTCGCCCTGCAGCGTGCGCGCCTGCGTGCCGTTGACCGGGAGCCAGCGGTAGCGCAGATCGGCCGGCTGGGCGCCCGTCCACTCGATGGGGAGATCCACCCGCCGCATGGGGTCGGTGAACATCACCCGCAGCTGCCCGCTCTTCCCGAACGCGTTGTCGGCCAGCCGGAACGCGTCGTCGGCCTTCCAGCGGTAGAGCCGGTGCGGGCTGGGCGCGGCGGCGGTTCCCCAGGTGAAGGGCGCGAGCGAGTGCATGGGGCGGGCGAAGCCGAGGGCGGCTCCGGCCAGGACGCACGCGGCGAGCGGACCGGCGAACGGGCGGCGGGAACGGGGCACGGTGACGACTCCTTGCTGCTGGACGGGCGATGGTTCACGACTGCGCCGGGCGCACGAAGGCCCGGACCTGCCATGGAGGCGGCGCGAATGGCGTGGCTACGACGTTCGCGTGCTGGGATCTGCCCGCAACCGCCCCTGCCTGCACGGGCTCACGCGCGCGGGGGATTCGCGCATGAACGCGTGCGCGCCCGGTGGAACGGGGGCGCGGGGCTCTTCTGCCTGCCAACGGGAAAACGGCCGGGATGGCGGAACCTTCCGGACGCTTCGTAGAATGTCGACGGGCTGGGTTGCGGAGTTCGGGGAAAGCTAGGCCCGGTTCCGGCACCTGTCAATCAAAAACGGATTAGGGAAACCAGGAACCCCATGGCGGCGGCTGACAACGGCGCGGGCGGGCAGCGCCCGCGCGTCTGTTTCGTGATCCTGGACGGGTGGGGGCTGCGCGAGCCCGAGTGGGACAACGCCGTTGCCCAGGCCCACGCGCCCACCTGGCGCCACCTGTGGGAAGAAGGCGACTACGCGCGCGCCACGCTCACCACGCACGGCCCCGCCGTGGGCCTCCCCCCCGGGCAGATGGGAAACTCGGAGGTGGGGCACCTGAACCTGGGCGCGGGGCGGGTGGTGATGCAGAGCCTGCAGCGCATCGCCACGGCCATCGAGAGCGGCGAGTTCGCCCGCAACGACGTGTTCCTGAAGCTGATCGCGGGTCTCAAGGCCCGCGGGGGCACGCTGCACCTGATGGGACTGGTGGGCCCCGGCGGCGTGCACGCGTCCGACGAGCACCTGCTGGCGCTGTGCGACCTGGCGCGCCAGGCCGACGTCCCCGAGGTGCGCATCCACCTTTTCCTGGACGGCCGCGACACGCCGCCCAGCAGCGCGCGCGAGTTCCTGACCGAGCTGTTTGGCCGCGCGGGGAACCACAAGTGCCGCGTGGCCAGCCTGATGGGCCGCTACTGGGCGATGGACCGCGACCGGCGCTGGGAGCGCACCGAGATGGCGTACCGCGCGATCGTCCACGGCGAGGGGATCGCGGTGCACGACCCGGTCGAGGCCGTGGCCGTGGCCTACCAGGCGGGCGAGACCGACGAGTTCGTGAAGCCTCGCGTGATCGTCGACGAGCAGGGGAAGCCGGTGGGCCCGGTGCGCGACGGCGACGGGGTGATCTTCTTCAACTTCCGCGCGGACCGGGCGCGGCAGATGACGCGCGCGCTGGCCGACCCTCAGTTCAGCGGGTTCGACCGCGGCCCGGCGGCGCCCAGGGTGGAACTGGTGACGATGACGCAGTACGACGAGGCGTTCCCGCTCCCCGCCGCGTTCCCGCCGCAGCCGATGAACGACATCCTGGCCGACGTGCTGGAGGCGCACGCCCTGAAGAGCTTCCGCACCGCCGAGACCGAGAAGTACCCGCACGTCACCTTCTTCTTCAACGGCGGGGTGGAGGAGGCGCCCGAGGGCGAGGCGCGGCGCATGGTGCCCAGCCCCCACGTGGCCACCTACGACCTGCAGCCCGAGATGAGCGCCCCCGACGTTACGCGCGGGCTGGTGGAGGCGATCCGCTCGCAGACGTACGACGTGCTCGTCTGCAACTACGCCAACCCCGACATGGTGGGGCACACCGGCTCGCTGGAGGCGGCGAAGAAGGCGGTGGAGACGGTGGACGCCGGCGTGGCCGAGGTGCTGGCCGCCTGCCGCGAAACCGGCACCACGCTGATCGTGAGCGCCGACCACGGCAACTGCGAGCAGATGTGGGACCCGACGACGAACGGACCCCACACCGCGCACACCACCAACCCCGTGGGCATCATCCTGGTGGAGCCCGAGGGGCGCAGGACGGCCTCGGGGCTGAACCACGGCGCGCTCTGCGACGTGTCGCCCACCATCCTGGGCCTCCTCGGCATCCCCCAGCCCGAGGCGATGACGGGCAAGGACCTGCGCGTGCGGATCGGCGGATCGTCGTAGGGGGGAGCAGGCGAGACGGGACTCGTAGGGGCGAGCATGCGAGCCCGGCCGAACCCGGAGCACGGGTGTATCCACGCCCTCCCACACAGCCTCGGGCCCCGCTGGTCGCGGCATGCCTCGACCCTGCGGAATGCGGATGCCCCGACGGGATGTGAGAGCGCCACAACGGCTTGAAGCCGGGTTGCGGGTAGTCTCACGGCGCCGGATCGTATACAATATCCCACAGGACGGACGAGCACTCTGTGCGGGAGGGGCTTCGGTGGCCCTTCCCGCATCTTCGCATTGGGAAAGCGGGCGGCATGGCGGTGGACGAAGTTGCGGCGAGCGAGGTGGGGGCGGAGGCGGCCGCTCCGGTGCCCGGGTGGGGGTGGACCGAGAGCGCGCTGGCCATGATGGTGCTGGTGTGGGGCGTGAACTTCGCCGTGGTGAAGGTGGCGCTGGAGGCGTTCAGCCCGCTGGCGTTCAACGCGGTGCGCTTCTGCATCGCGTCGGTGATGGTGGCCGCCGTGCTGCGGGCGCAGGGAGGGCTGGGGCTGCCGGCGCCCGAGCACCGCTGGCGCATCGTCGGCCTGGGGGTGCTGGGGAACGTGGTCTACCAGATGTGCTTCATCCTGGGGCTCGACCGGACCCCCGCGGGGTCGGCCAGCCTGATCCTTGCGCTCACCCCCGTGCTCACGGCGCTGCTGTCCACGCTCACGGGCCACGAGCGTCCCGGCGCCCGCACCTGGGGCGGCGCCGCGCTCTCCGTGGGCGGGATCGCGCTGGTGACGGGAACAGGCGTGGGCATGGCGGGGCCGCAGGCGCTGCTGGGCACGCTGATCCTGGTGGCCGCCGCGGTCGCGTGGGCGCTGTACACGGTGGGCTCGCGCGGGATGGTGCGCATCTACGGGTCGGTGCGCACCACCGCGTGGACGCTGTGGGTGGGCGCGGTGGGGCTGCTGGTGGTGGGCGCGCCCGCGCTGGCGCGGCAAAGCTGGGCGGCGCTCGATTGGCGCGCCTGGGGCGGGCTGCTGTTCAGCGCGCTGTTCGGGATCGGGCTGGCGTACCTGATCTGGTACCGCGGCGTGGAGAAGATCGGCAACACGCGCACGGCCATCTTCTCCAACCTCACCCCCGTCGTGGCGATGATCGCCGCCGCCGTGCTGCTGCACGAGCACCCCTCGCCGTGGGCGCTGCTGGGCGCCGCGATCACGCTCACCGGCGTGATGATCGTGCGCTCGGACCCCGGCCACGCGGCGAAGCCGGTGGTGGCGCGGGAGCGCGCGGCGTGATGCCGATGCCAGGAAGAACGGACGATGGCCCACGCAGTGCCGGCGGAATCGTCAAGGAAACCGGTCACCTCCGTCGACGCCGCTGACTCCGCGTGAGCCATGGCTGGACGATTCCGGGTCTCACGAGCGTCGCGGCCGGGGCGGCGGGCCAGGGTTCAGGCTTTGCCACGGCGAACGCGGAACAGCCGGCAGCCTGCCGGGTGTTATGGGCGCCCAACTTCTTAGCTCTGTTGCTCTTCCCGAGCCGGCTCGATCCGATGACCCGGCCGGACGTGCTTTTCGGTGTGATGGATCGGTGTGTGTTTCGAAGTCAACCCGACGTGAAGGATGGCGGATGATGCGTAGACGGATGATTTCCCTGGCCGCGGCGATCGCGCTGGCGCCCGCGGCGGTGTTCGCGCAGACGGTGCCCGACGCGCGTGGCGACACCTCGGCGTTCCGGCCGCTGGGCGAGCTGCCGGCGCCCAACCAGTACCGCAGCGCCAGCGGTGCGCCCGGCCCGCGCTACTGGCAGCAGCGCGCCGACTACCGCATCGAGGCCACCCTCGACACGGCGCGCAAGATGATCCGCGGCAGCGAGACCATCCGCTACCGCAACAACTCGCCCGACACCCTGCGCTTCGTGTGGCTGCAGGTGGACCAGAACCTCTACCGTCCGGGGAGCATCGGCTCGTACCTCAACCCGGCCGACTCGCGCTGGGGCGTGCGCGGCTTCCAGGGCGGGGTGGACGTGACCGACGCGCGGGTGAACGGCGCCCCGGTCACGCCCTACATCTACGACACCATGATGCGGCTGGACCTGCCGCGGCCGCTGGCCCCCGGCACCACCGCCGAGCTGTCGATGGCGTGGAGCTTCACGGTCCCCGAGCACGGCAGCGACCGGCTGGCGCGCGAGGGCGAGCTGTACGAGATGGCGCAGTGGTTCCCGCGCATGGCCGTGTACGACGACGTGAGCGGGTGGAACACCCTTCCCTACATCGGCCAGGGCGAGTTCTACCGCGAGCTGGGCGACTACGACGTGGCCATCACCGTTCCGGCGAATTACGTGGTTGCCGCCACGGGGCTCCTGCAGAACCCGGCCGAGGTGCTCACCGCCGCCCAGCGCACGCGGCTGGCGCAGGCGGCGCGGTCGCAGCAGCAGGTGGCCATCATCACCGCGGGCGAGGTGGGCACGGCGTCCAGCCGGCCGGCGGCGACGGGGATGAAGACGTGGCGCTGGCGGGCCGAGAACGTGATCGACTTCGCCTGGGCGGGGAGCCCGCGCTTCCGCTGGGACAGCGCCAGCCGCGACGGCGTGCAGTGCCACGCCTTCTACCAGCCCGACGCCACGGCGTGGGTGACCGGCGCCGACATGACCTGCTTCTCCATCCACGAGTTCAGCAGCCGCTGGCTCAAGTACCCGTATCCGCAGGCCACCAGCGTGGCCGGGCCGGTGGGGGGGATGGAGTACCCCATGTTCGTGATGGTGCACGCCGACGGCGACGAGCGCAGCGTGTTCGGCACCATCGCGCACGAGCACGGGCACGAGTGGTTCCCCATGATCGTGCAGGACAACGAGCGCCTCTACGCCTGGATGGACGAGGGCTTCAACACCTTCATCGACACCTGGGCCAACGACACGCGCTTTCCCGGCACCGACACGCGCGCCAGCTACCGCACGCAGTACGAGACCTTCCTGCGCGCCGGCAACGACCCCGTGATCATGACCCCGCCCGACCGGCTGCCCCGCACGCAGCTGGGGATCGCGGCCTACCGCAAGCCGGCCTACGCGCTGCACCTGCTGCGCGACGAGGTGATCGGGCCGCAGGCGTTCGACGCGGGCTTCCGCGAGTACGCGCGCCGCTGGGCGTTCAAGCACCCCACCCCGGCCGACTTCTTCCGCACCATGGAAGACGTGTCGGGGCGCGACCTGAGCTGGTTCTGGCGGGGCTGGTTCTACCAGGCCACGCCGCTCGACCAGGCGGTGGAGGCCGTGACCACCACCACGCCGGAGGACGGCAGCCCCGCGCGCGTGGCCGTGAGCCTGGTGAACCACGGGGTGGTGATGCCGGTGCGCCTGCGCCTCACGCTGGCCAACGGGCAGACGCAGGACGTTCGCCTTCCCGAGCAGGTGTGGTTCGGCGGCAACCGCTACACCTACGAGCCCGAGCCCGGTACCAGGGTGGCGCGGGTGGAGATCGACCCCGAGAACCGCATGCCCGACGCGAACCGCAGCAACAACGTGTGGGCGGCCCCGGCACGTCGGTAGGCGCCGGCCGGGCAGGGATTTGGGAAGAAGACGAACGGCGGGCGCTCCCACGGACGGGGGCGCCCGCCGCCGCGTCTGCACCGTCCGCAGAGCTGCGTCGCGCGCGAGGCCGGGCTTCCGGCTCGTGCGGCGCACGGCGGCGTCCACACCGGCTGCCCACGGTTCGTACCATTCCTGTCCCGGCCACCCCCCGCCTGTTCGATCTTCCTGTGCGAGTGACACTTCGGCCCGCGCGGACGACCCGGGCGGGCCGGCACTCGGAACCCGAACCGCAGGGAGGCACCATGAAGAAGCTGCACCTGGAGCTCGACGACCTGGCCGTGGAGGCGTTCGAGACCACGCCGAAGCCGATGGAGGAGGTGGGCACCGTGGAGGGGAACCAGACCCCCACCGCCAACTCGGGCGGCTCGTGCTTCGAGTCGACCTGCCGGCCCGCGCTCTGCCGCACCGACGAGTCGTGCCCGATCACGGCCTGCGGCTACTAGCAGGGCGGGGAGGATCCGCGGCCGCCGCGGATCCTCCGTCCATCACCCCGGCCACGTACGCGAGGAGGGCGCGGAAGATCATCTTCCGCGCCCTCCCGCCTTTCCCCTCCACTCAGCCGCGGCCGATCAGTCGTCGCGCGGACGGGGCTTGAGCGTGCGGCGGGGGCCGCCGGGGCCACGCGCAGCTCCGCCGCCCGGCCCGCCGCGCGACGGCCCACCAGGGCCGCGCGTGCCGCCCCCGGGCCCGCCGCGCGCCGGCCCGCCGGGCCCGCGCGAGCCGAAGCCGCCGCGGGCGCCGCCCTCGCGCGCGCCGCCGGGGCGCGCACGCTCGCCGCCGCGGTCGTAGTCCACGCGCACGCTGCGGCCCTTCACCGTGGTGCCGTTGACCGTGTCGATCACCTTCTGCGCCACGTCGGCCGGCACCTCCACGATGGAGAAGGTGTCGCGGATGTCGATCTTCCCGACGGCGGTGCCGGGGATCTCGGCCTCGCCGGCGATGGTGCCCACCAGGTCGCCCGCGCGCACGCCGTCACGCTGGCCCACGCTCAGGAACAGCCGCGCGAACGCCGCCGGCGCGCCGCCCGCGGTGCTCTCGCGCGGCGCCGACCCCGTGGTCCTCACGCCGGCCGACGAGGTCGTGGACTGGCTGGACGATGCGCCCGTGCCGGGGCCGCCCTCGGCCGGGGCCGGCGCGCGCTTGCGCAGCAGCGCGGCCACCGCGGCGGCCACCTCGGCCGCGGTGAAGTCTTCGAAGAGCGGCTCCAGCACCAGCATCTGCGCGCCGATGTCTTCCTCGCGCAGCGCGCGGCGGATCTCCTGGCGGAAGCGGCGCAGCTCGTCGGTGGAGGCCGGCGCGTCGCCGGTGATGCCGGCGGGGCGCGCCTCGAGCGCGGCGCGCCCGGCCGTGTCGCGCAGGTGCTGCAGCTCGCGCGGCTGCACCAGCACGAAGCCGGTGTGGTCCGCGCCGCCGTGGCGCGCCCTGAGCGAGGCCTCGTCGCCCGGGACGTCGAACGAGATGACGGTTCCGGCCGCGCCGGCCGCCGCCTCGTCGGTGCCCACCACGATCACGTCGGCCTCGTCGTCTTCCGGGTCGCCGATCATGAAGCCGCGCAGCGACAGCGCCTCGGCCACCTGCGCCGCGCGCTCCTCGGTGCGGCAGACGAGCAGCGGGGGCGCGTCGCCGTCGCTCCCGCCGCCCAGCAGCCGGGCGACCACGTCCACCTTGTCGCGCTCGCTCACCGGCACGTAGCCGACCATCCCGGTGGTCGGCTCGGGCTGGGCGTGCGGGTCGGGCGAGGCGGCCTGCGTGGGGTACTTGATGGCGCGCTTGACCCGGCGGTCCACGAGGTCCTGCACGGCGGGGGTGGTGGCGGCGGTCACGATCACGCGCTGCGCGGTGCGCGGAACGTTGTCGAACAGCGTCTCCAGCTGCTCCCAGCCGCCCAGCGCCTCGATGTCGCTGGCGCCGTCGATCACGATGGCTTCCACCGCCTCGAGCTTGACGCCCGAGGTGCGCACGGCCTCCATCACCTGCTGCGGCGTGGCGATCACCACGTCGGCCTGCCCCGGCGGCGTGCCCCACCCGGCGCCCAGCGCGGTGAGCGCCAGCTCGGCCGCCGAGGCCAGCGGCACCAGCGACAGCGCGGTCTGCTCGGCGGCCTCGGGGGTGGGCACCAGCACCAGCACGCGGATGCCGGGCGCGTCGTCGGCGCCGGCGGGCTCGCCGTCGTCGCCGGTGGCGCGGGGCTCGATGCGGTCGAGCACGCCCAGCGCGTATGCCAGCGTCTTGCCCGAGCCGCTCGAAGCGCGCGCCACCAGGTTCCCCTCGCGCCGCAGCACGGGGATGGCGGCCTGCTGGAGCGCGGTGGGATGCTCGATTCCCTCCTCCTCGAGCGCCATCAGGAGCGGCTCGCGGAGCCCGAGGTCGTTGAACGAAGCCATGCTGTTGTCCGGTCGGTCGGTCCGTGTGGTGTTCTGCAATGGGCGGCCAATCTAGCGAACAGCAAGTCTCCTGCCTAATCAGGGCGTCGCGGCGGGTGGAGCGAGGGAGATGAAAACGAGGCGGGGAGCCATGTCGGAGGACAAGCGGGGCGGTTGGAACCGCGTCAACAACGGCCCAAAGTCCACTTCGCGGACTCCCGCGCGGGTATGGGCTGGGGATGACCAATCATGGGGAGATACCCCGCGTCGGTTCCCATTCGAGTTGCGCGGGATGCGACGGCGGATCTATCGTCCCGCCCGTCCCCCGATCACCCGATGTCTCCCCGATTCGAGGCCCAATCTTGTCGAACGGCCCTCTCCACGGCCTGCGCGTGCTGGACCTGAGCCGCGTGCTGGCCGGTCCGCTGTGCACCATGATCCTGGGCGACCTGGGCGCCGACGTGGTGAAGGTGGAGCGCCCCGGCACCGGCGACGACACCCGCACCTGGGGCCCGCCCTGGGCCGAGGGGCCCGAGGGGCGCGAGAGCGCCTACTACCTGTGCGTCAACCGCAACAAGCGCTCGGTGACGGCCGACCTGAAGACGCCACAGGGGCAGGAGCTGGTGCGGCGCCTGGCGGCAGAGGCCGACGTGGTGGTGGAGAACTTCGCGCCGGGGATGCTGGAGCGTGAGGGGCTGGGGTGGGGCGACCTGTCTGCCGGCAACCCGCGGCTGGTGTGGTGCACCATCACCGGCTACGGGTCGGACGGCCCCGAGGCGGGGCGGCCGGGCTACGACTTCGCCGTGCAGGCGCGCGCGGGGTGGATGGCGATCACCGGCGAGCCCGGCGGCGCGCCCAACAAGCTGGGGGTGGCGGGGGTGGACGTGCTGACGGGGCACAACGCGGCGATCGCGGTGCTGGCCGCGCTGCGCGAGCGCGACGCGGGCGGGCGCGGGCAGCGCGTGGAGGTGAGCCTGTTCGACAGCGCGCTGGCGGGGCTGGTGAACGTGACGCAGGCGGCGCTGGTCACCGGCCGCGAGCCCGCGCGCTGGGGAAACGCGCACTCCACCATCGTCCCCTACCAGACGTTCCACGCCGCCGACCGGCCGTTCGTGCTGGCCGTGGGCAACGACGCGCAGTGGCGACGCCTGTGCGCGGCGCTAGGCGCCGATGCGCTGGCGGCGGACGCGCGCCTCGCCACCAACCCCGGCCGCGTGGAGCACCGGGCCGACGTGGCGGGCGCGCTGGCGGAGATCTTCCACGGGCGGACGGCAGCGGAGTGGCTGGCGGTGCTGGAGGAAGCCGGCGTTCCCTGCGCGCCGGTGCAGACGGTGGGCGAGGCCCTGCGCGACCCGGTGCTGACCGGGCGCGGCGGCACCTGGCTTATCGGCGGAGCGACCTATGGCGAGGTGGAGACGGTGCCGTCGCCGCTGCGCTTTTCGCGCACACCGGCCGGCGTGCGGCTCCCCGCGCCCGCGCTGGGCGAGCACACGGCGCAGGTGGAGCGCGACGGGTGGGGCGGGGCAGGGCCTACGAGCGGATCCTGAGGCTGGTGGGAAAGCCGCGGCCGGTGTGGAGGGGGCTTGACGAGGGCAGGGAGGAGGATTACATTTTGTTCACTAGTTGTGGAACACGATTAGGACTTATGCGGCTGACGACAAGAGCCCCCGGGCTCTGCCAGGTTCACCTGGCTAGTCAGCCGCTCGTCTTGCTTGTCATCCTCGTCTTCTCCTCCCCCTGCTCGCTCGCCCGCAACATTCGACCGACGGGGCTGACACACCCGTTTTTCCGCCAGACGAAACGGGTGGCACCGTCAGCGCATCGAGGCTTCGACGCCGCGGCATCAGTAGTACAGGTGCGTTCCCCGCCGCCACACGTCGAACTCCGAGCCGACCTTGTCCTTCACCAGGTCGTAGGCCGAGCAGTCGCCGCGCTCCCACTTCCGCGCCATCGCCCAGCAGCAGTAGTCGGCCACCTGCAGGCACGGCTCGCTCTGCGCCGCCCAGCTGGCCGTGCGGTAGTGCACCGTCGGCGTCACCTGCCGCACCACCTCCTTCACGGCGGCGTGCATCAGCCCGCGCTTCTTCTTCGTGCCCAGCGACGCGCCCACCACGAACAGCTCGTCGTTGCCGCGGCACACCTGCCGGGCAACGTGCTTGAGGTGGAAGTACCAGGCGTAGCGGTAGAACGTCTCCTCGGTGAGGCGCGTCTGCGGCTGCGCCTTGGCCTTTTCGAGGATGGTGGCGTCGATGCGGAAGCGGTGGCGGCGCAGCAGCGCGAACACCTCGGCGCGCATCGGGAGCGCGTCGCTGGTGGCGTGGAACTCGGTGTCGAGGCCCAGGCCGCGCCAGGCCAGGTCGCGCCGCAGCGCCAGCAGGTCGTCGCCCACCGCCAGGTCGGGGCAGGCCACGGTGGTGAGGATGAAGTAGCGCGACGCGCCGTTCTTGCGCGAAAAGTCGAAGTTGCCGCTCTCGTCGGCGAAGAGGCTGATGCGAGGCATGCACGTGGACGCAAGTGTACGAGGTGAACGCGGGGCTCGCCAACGTACACCGCCCGTGTCCAGAGCGGAAGTTCCAGCTTGCATTGCGCCACCGGCGGTACACCGTAGTTTGCCCGGCGTCACCCCTCCACCTATCCCCGATCCCCGCGAGGCTGCCCGTGCTCCTGCGCCCCACCCTGGCGGCGGTGCCGCTGGCGCTTGCCACCGCCCTCCACGCCCAGCAGGCGATGCCGGGCTACTCTCCCGCGGCGGCCGCGCGCGAGCGGCAGGTGGAGGCCGCCGTGGCCGCCGCGCCCAGCCCCGAGCGGGCGCGGGCGCACTCGCGCGCGCTCAGCGCCGAGGCGCACGTGGCCGGCACGCCGGCGCAGGCGCGCACGCGCGACTACGTGATCGACCAGATGCGGCGGATGGGGATGGAGACGGAGGTGCGCCGCTACCGCGTCTATCTTCCCCACGCCACCGCGGTGCACCTGTGGCGGGTGAGCCCCGACGCGCGCGAGCTGCCGCTGGCCGAGCCGGCGGTGCCGGGCGACTCCACGTCGGGGCTCTGGCAGTACCCCACGGTCAACGGCAGCAGCGCGCCGGGCGACGTGAGCGGCGAGGTGGTGTACGTCAACTACGGTCTGGTGGAAGACTACGCGCGGCTCGATTCGCTGGGCGTGTCGGTGCGCGGCAAGGTGGCGGTGGCGCGCTACGGCCGCAGCTTCCGCGGGATCAAGGCGCGCGAGGCCGAGCGGCACGGCGCCGTGGGGCTGGTGATCTACAGCGACCCCGCCGACGACGGCTACGTGCGCGGCGACGTGTACCCCGACGGGCCCATGCGCAACGACCACGGGGTGCAGCGCGGCAGCGTGTTCAACGGCGACGGCGACCCGTCCACCCCCGGCCGTCCTTCCAGCGACGACGCGCGGCGGCTCACGCGCGAGCAGATGGAGATCCCGCGGATCCCCGTGATCCCGGTGAGCTACGGCAACGCGGCCGAGCTGCTGCGCGGGGTGCGGGGGACGGCCGTGCCGCAGGCGTGGCAGGGCGGGCTCCCCTTCCGCTACCACGTGGGCCCCGGCCCGGTGGTGGCCCGCATCCGCGTGGAGACCGACGAGGCCACGGCGGCGCTCAAGGACATCTGGGACACCTTCGGCATCATCCGCGGCACCGACTTCCCCGACCAGGTGGTGCTGGTGGGCGGGCACCGCGACGGGTGGGGCCCCGGCGCGGCCGACAACGTGAGCGGCACCGCCAGCGTGCTGGAGGCCGCGCGCGCGGTGATGGACCAGGTGCGCGCCGGCCACCGTCCGCGGCGCACGCTGGTCTTCGCCACGTGGGACGCGGAGGAGTGGGGGCTGGTGGGGTCGACCGAGTACGTGGAGGACGACTCGCTGCGGCTGACGCGCGGGGCCGTCGCCTACCTCAACCAGGACGTGGCGGCGCAGGGGCCCTCGTTCGGCGGGGGCGGGTCGCCCAGCCTGCGGGCCACGCTGCGCGACGTGGCGCGGCTGGTGCCCGACCCGTCGGGCGGCGGCAGCGTGTACGAGGTGTGGCGGCGTGCGTCGCGCCTGGCCGACACGGCCGAGGTGGAGATGGGCAACCCGGGCGGCGGGTCGGACTTCGCGGGCTTCTACAACCACCTGGGGGTGCCGGTGGCCGACTGGGGCTTCGGCGGCTCCGGCGGCGTGTACCACTCGCAGTACGACTCGTATGCGTGGATGAGCCGCTTCGGCGACCCCGGCTTCAAGCGCCACGCGGCCTCGGCCGCCGTGGGCGCGGCGATGCTGCTGCGGCTGGCCAACGCCGAGGTGCTGCCGTACGACTACGCCGAGTTCGCGCGCACCATGCGCGGCTACCTGCCGGGCCTGGAGGAGCCGCTGAAGGCGAAGGGGTGGGACGCGGGGGTGGTGGCGCCGCTGCGCACCGCCGTGGAGGGGATGGAGCGTGCGGCGCGCGACTTCGCCGCCGCGCGCGACGCGGCGCTGGCGGGCGGGGCGCTCCCCCGCGCGCGGGCCGACGCGGCGAACGCGGCGCTGCTGCGCGTGGAGCGGGCGCTCACGCGGCCCGAGGGGCTGAAGGGGCGCGAATGGTTCCGCAACCTGATCTACGCGTCGGACCCCGACAACGGCTACTCGGACATGATCTTCCCCGGCGCCGCAAACGCCATGCGCCAGGGCGACCGCGCGCTGGCCGAGGCCGAGGTGGCCGACCTGGCGCGGCGCTTCGCCGCGGCCACGCAGGCGCTGGTGGACGCGCGCGCGTCGCTGGGCGGCGCGGCGGCGGCGGGCGCGTCGGGTAGATGATGTCCGGGTGGATGATGGGGTGAGCTGAACCGGTCGGACACGATGGGTGGTCGAAGACGAAGAGCCTCGCGCGGTGCGAGGCTCTTCGTCTTCCGTAGGCGTCCTTCGGCCGGTCAGGTCGCGGGGGACGCGGCCGATGCGGGCTCCAGGATCACGGCGGTGCCGTAGCACAGCACCTCGGTAGCCGACTGGGCGATCTCCGACGCGTCGTAGGCGATGCCTACGACGCCGTTGGCGCCCATCTCTCGCGCGTGCTGGGCCAGCGAGGCGGTGGCCTGCTGGCGCGTCTGCTCGCACATCTGCGTGAACTCGTGGATCTGGCCGCCCACCAGCATCCGCAGGCCGCCCTTGAGGCCCTGCGAGATGGTGGGCGAGCGCACCACCACGCCGCGCACGATGCCCAGGTACTCGCGGATGCGGAAGCCTTCCACCGTGAACGTGGTGGTCATGATCAGGCGGTCGGGCGGCTGCGGGGTCGACATCGGGCTCTCGGTGCGTTGGAGGTGCGGTCAGCGCGGCGGCGCGCCGGGCGTGGTGATGAAGGTGTTGTGGAACGACGCGATCTGCCAGCGCCCGTCGTCGTGGGTGAGCACCGCGCTGTAGCGCGCCTGGTGGTCGCCCGCCATGGGCCCGGCCGGCACGGCCAGGGTGGCGCGCACGTGCGCCAGCGCCACGCCGGGCCGCAGCATTCGCACCGACTCGGCCGTGTAGCCCACCCGGCTCCCGGGCGTATGGGCCGCGGAGGATGAACTCGTGCCCCTCGGCGATGGCGTCGCGTCCATGGGCATGCATCCCGTAGACGTTGACGAAGTCGGCGTCCTCGGCGAACGGGGCGGCGAAGGCGTGGCCATCGGCGGCGTTCCATGCGTCCTGCAGCGCCTGCACCATCGCGGTGATCTCGGCCTGCGGCGTGTCGGCGGCAGCGGCGGTGTCGGTCATGGTGGGATCACGAGAGAGGTGGTGGGGCCGGCGCGCGAGCCGATGGCCGGCGCGGATGACGGGACCGAGTGGACGGGGGTGTATCGGCGGTCTGCGCGAAGATATGCGAGTGAACTCGCGGCTACAACGGCACGCAGTCCGCCTTCGCGGACTTCATCGGAGTGCTGAGTGTCGCCCGCTCGGCGGCTCGACGACACTCTCAGCACTCAGCACTCGGTCGCCCCCGTCACCGTTCGAGCCTGAAGCCGGGGTCGATGCGGGGGCGGCCGGGGGCGGTGGCGAGCGTCCAGCCGGTGGCGTATATCCAGCGCGTCATGCGGGTGAGCTTGGCATAGTCGATCCGCTGCGACTCGTCGCGCGGGGTGTGGTAGTCGGGGTGCAGCAGGGTGGTGAAGAAAATGGCCGGGATCCCCGCGCGCGCATAGGGCAGGTGGTCGCTGCGGAAGTACCAGCCCTCGGGGTGGGTCGGCCTGTCCCAGGTGCTGTCCACCACGAAGCGCGACACGCGCGTGTTGGCGTCGAGCGCCACCTGCACCAGGTCGCGGCTGTTGCGGTGCGGGGGCGACACGCCCAGCAGCGCCGCGCTGTCGGGGTGGTTGCGGCCGATCATGTCGCCGTTCAGCACCGCCACGATGGCGGCCTTGGGCACGGTGGGGTGCTCCACGTACCAGCGCGAGCCGATCAGCCCGCGCTCTTCGGACCCGTGCCACACGAACAGCGCGCTGCGCCGCCCCGGCTGCCGCGCGAACGCCCGCCCGATCGCCAGCATCGCTACCGCCACCGTGCCGTTGTCGTCGGCGCCGTTCCAGATGCTGTCGCCGGCGACGGGGGCGCGCACGCCGTCGTGGTCCTGGTGGCCGCTGAACAGCACGTAGTCGTTGCGCTGCCGCACGTCGGTGCCGGGCACGAGCGCGATCACGTTCACCGACGGATAGGTGAAGCTCTCGCTGCCGACGCGGGCGACCAGGCGCTGGCCGCCCGCACTGGCGGCGCCCGCCATCGCGGCGCGCAGCCAGATCACCGGCGCGCGGCCGGGGCGGGGCGCCTCCACCCCGGCCGAGTCGAGGCCGTAGCTGCCGCGCGAGTAGGCCGACGCGAGCACGTCGAACACGGCGTCGGCCACGCTGTCGCCCACGATCACCACGGCGGCCGCGCCCCGGGCCTGGATGGCGGCGGCGCGGTCGCGCAGCGCCAGGCGGGTGTAGCGCCACGCCCACAGGCTGATGCTGCGCGGGGGCACGTCGCGCGGGCTCAGCATCTGCGCCGCGACGGCCTTGCCGCGCAGGTCCATGGTCGCGAGCTGCGCGCTGTCGGCGGTGCCCACCCACACCAGCGGCGCGTCGACCGCGGCGTCGGTGGGGGAAACGACGATGGCCTCGCGCCAGAGCGCGAGCGCGCGGCCGCCCATCTCGATGCGGCTGTTGCCGGCCACCCGCACGCGGCGCATGGGGAAGAACTGGAAGTAGGTGCCGTCGTCGCCACCGGGGAGCATGCCGGCCTGCCGCGCGCGCTCGGCCAGCCACACCGAGGCGCGCAGCTCGTCGATGGTGCCGCCCTCGCGCCCGCGGAAGGTGTCGGCGGCCAGCGCGGTGAGGTCGCGGCGCAGGTCGGCCTCGCGGATGGCGCTCATCGCCGGCGGCGGCGTGGCGGCCGGGCCCAGCGCGGCGGGGATGTCGTCTTGCGCGCGGAGCGGCGCGGCGAGCGCGAGCGCGGCGAAGAGCGATAGCAGGCGTGCGTGGCGCATGGGGTCACTGCAGATAGGGAGTGGCGCGCGCCGGTGGCGCGATGGCGGCGGATGAACACAAGGTTGGGCGCGCGCGGCGGCGGCACAAGGCGGCGCGAGGAGGAGCGGGGGGCGCGCGGCGAGGGGATGGATGGTGGCGGGGCTCCGCACATGCCGCGTCGGCTTCCTTCGTGGGGAGGGGGGAACGGCACGACATCGCAGCGTCTGCGCATTGGTCAACGGGAATGGGATTGCGACGATCGGGAGAGGGCCGGTTATTGCAGCGGTGCGGCGGCGCGGGCGGTTGCAGGCTGTCCCCTGTCCCCTGTCCCCTGTAACCTGCCGTTGCGTGAGGGATGCGCGCCCGGAGGGCCGGGAACACGGCGGCCCGCCGCGCGGTCATCTCCGTAAGAGCGGAAGCAGGCGGGCCGCCGTGGGCCCGGCGCGGTTGGCAACGGCGGTATCGTTGCCTACCGCGCGCGCAGCCCGGCCCGGAGCGCAGCGGAGGGACACGCCCGAAACCGGCAGTCGCGTCGTTGCAGTTTGGTCATCGTCGGAAGATCAGTGGTCCAACCAACCAACACGGAACCCACATGGCCAAGGCAGGCGAGGCGCTGGCGGGGCGGATCTCGCTGGACGAGCTGGAGCGCGCGATCCGGGGCGGCGAGATCGACACGGTGGTGAGCGCCGTGGTGGACATGCAGGGGCGGCTGATGGGCAAGCGCATCACCGGCGACTTCTTCCTGGAGAGCGGGCGCCACGGCACGCACTTCTGCACCTACCTGATGGCCACCGACATGGAGATGGCCACCCCGCCCGGCTACGCGCTGGCCAACTGGGAGAGCGGCTACGGCGACTGGCTGGCCGACCCCGACTGGACCACCCTGCGCGCCATCCCCTGGCTGGAGAAGACCGCCCTCGTTCTGGCCGACGTGAAGGACGAGGCCACGGGGCAGCCGATCTCCATTGCGCCGCGCAGCATCCTGCGCCGCCAGGTGGAGCGCGCGGCCGGGATGGGCTACGCGGCCAAGATGGCCAGCGAGCTCGAGTTCTACGTGCTGAAGGAGACGTACGAGGAGGCGGCGGAGAAGGGGTTCCAGGGGCTCACGCCGTTCGGCTGGTACAACGAGGACTACCACCTCCTCCAGGCCACCAAGGCCGAGCCGCTGTACCGCCGCTTCCGCAACGAGATGAGCGCCGCGGGGGTGCCCATCGAGTTCAGCAAGGGCGAGGCGGCGCCGGGGCAGCACGAGGTGAACATCCACTACGGCGAGGCGCTGGAGGGCGCCGACCGGCACGCGCTGTTCAAGCACGGGGTGAAGGAGATGGCGTGGCAGAGCGGCCACGCGGTGACCTTCATGGCCAAGCCCGACCACCGCTGGACGGGGAACAGCGCCCACGTGCACCTGAGCCTGTGGGACACCAAGGGCGGGCGGAACCTGTTCCACGAGGAGGGGGCCGAGCCCTACGGGATGAGCCGCGCCATGCGCCACTTCCTGGGCGGGATGATGCACTGCGCGCGCGACCTGGCCTTCTTCATCGCGCCGTTCGTGAACAGCTACAAGCGCTACGCGGTGGCCAGCTGGGCGCCGGTGAACATCGTGTGGGGCCGCGACAACCGCACCTGCGGCTTCCGCGTGGTGGGCGGCGGCGCGTCGCTGCGGGTGGAGAACCGCCTGCCGGGCGGCGACGCGAACCCGTACCTGGCCTACGCCGCCATCATCGGCGCCGGGCTCTACGGCATCGAGCACGAGATCGAGCCGCCGGCCGAGTTCCACGGCAACGCCTACACCTCCACCGGCCACCCCAAGGTGCCCCGCGCCCTCTGGGAGGCCGCCGAGCTGCTGGAAGAGAGCACGATCGCCCGCGAGATCTTCGGCGACGACGTCGTTCAGCACTACGCCAACGCCGCGCGGGTGGAGCAGGGGACGTACGACGCGACGGTGACGAGCTGGGAGCGGGAGCGGTACCTGGAGCGGGGTTGACGGAGTACGAAAGTACGAGAGTGCGAAGTTCGAGCGTGCGCTGATCTTGGGGCGGCCAGCGCGCGGATGACCCGTCGTCCCTGGTCGAATCCATTCATCACGAACTGAGTCCGGTCCCATGCGCGTAGCGGTTCTTTTCGGCGGCACCAGCGCGGAGCGCGACGTGTCGATCGCCAGCGGCGGGCAGGTGGTGAAGGCACTGCGCGAGGCCGGCCACGAGGTGGTGCCCATCGACACCGCGCGCGGCGCGCTGAGCCCGGCCGAGGAGCAGCGCCTGCTGAGCGCCGGCGTGGCCCCCGCGCCGCCGGGCGAGGACGCGCTGGCGATGGTGCGCGGCGGCTCGCAGGGCGCGCTGCTCTCGGGGGCGGGGATGAACGACGTGGACGTCGTCTTCCTCACGCTGCACGGGGGGACGGGGGAAGACGGGACGATCCAGGCGCTGCTGGACATGGCGGGCGTGGCCTACGTGGGCAGCGGCCACGCGGCGAGCGCCGTGGCGATGGACAAGGACCTGTCCAAGCGCCTCTTCCGCGCCGCCGGCATCCCCACCGCCGACTGGCTGATGGCGCCGGCCGACCCGGCGCGCGTGGAGGCCGAGCTGGGCTTTCCGGTGGTGGTGAAGCCCAACCGGCAGGGCTCCACCGTGGGCCTCACCGTGGTCAAGCACGCGGGGGAGCTCCAGGCGGCGGTGGACGAGGCGTTCCGCTACGACCACGAGGTGATGCTGGAGCGCTTCGTTCCCGGCCGCGAGCTGACCTGCGGGGTGCTGGCCGACCAGGCGCTGGCGGTGGGCGAGATCGTGCCGCGCGGCGAGATCTTCGACTACGAGAGCAAGTACCAGCACGGCGGCGCCGAGGAGATCTTCCCCGCCGACCTGCCGCCGGAGCTGACCGAGACGATTCGCGACCTGTCGCTGCGGGCGCACCGCGCGCTCAAGCTGGAAGGCTTCAGCCGCGCCGACTTCCGGCTGGACGGCAGCGGCAACCTGTGGTGCCTGGAGGTGAACACGCTCCCCGGGATGACGGCCACCAGCCTCCTCCCGCAGTCGGCCGCCGCGGCGGGGATCCCGTTCCCCGAGCTCTGCGACCGGATCTGCCGCCTGGCGCTCGAGCGTGCGGCGAGGAAGGGCGGCGGCGGGTGACCCGCACCGGCCGGTGACGGAACGGCGATGATCCATACGCCGGGCGTCGTCCGGGGGGGATTCAACGACCGCGGCCCCGCCTCTCGCGAGAGAGGCGGGGCCGCGCCACGTGGAAACCTTCCGCGCTCAGGCGACGGGTGCCGGGACGCGGTGGGAGCTCAGAGCACGCCCTTCCAGAGCAGGCGGTTGGGGGTGCCGCTGGCGTTTCCCTTGATGTAGTTGAGCGTGGCGTTGTTGACGATCCACGAGTGGATGGTGGCCGAGCTCACCTGGCCGAACTGGCCCTTGTACAGCGCGCCCACGCCGGCCGCGAAGGCGCTGGCCTGCGAGGTCCCGCCCACGGTGGCCGTGGTGCCGCCGATCCAGGTGGAGAGGATGTCCACGCCCGGGGCGTAGATGTCCACGCAACCCCCGTAGTTGCTCCACGGGGCCCGCCAGTCGGCCTGGTCCGAAGCGGCCACGGTGATGGCGGCGCTGGCGCTGGCCGGCGACACGTTGCATGCCGAAACGTTGTCGTCGCCCGCGGCCACGGTCACGAACACCCCCGAGTTGGCCAGGTTGTTCACCGCGGTGTTCAGCGCGCTGCTGAGCGGCGCGGTGATGGAGATGTTGGCCACCGCCGGGTTCAGGCGGTTCAGGCGCACCCAGTCCACGGCGGTGATCAGGTCGCTCACGGTGCCGAAGCCCTGGCAGTCGAGCACGCGCACGCCCAGCGGCTGCGCGCTCTTTGCGGCGGCGTAATCGAGGCTGGCGGCGATGATCCCGGCCACGTGCGTGCCGTGGCCGAAGCAGTCCTGCCCGTTTCCGCCGAAGGCGTCGTACACGTTCACCGCACGCCCGAAGAACTGCGGGTGCGACGTCTCGATCCCGCTGTCGATCACGTACGCCCGGATCCCGCTCCCGGCCACGTTGTAGCTGTAGCCGGCCGAGAGGGGCAGGTTGCGCTGGTCGATGCGGTCGAGCCCCCAGGGCGGGTTCACCTGCGTGGCCGCGGCGCGCGTGGTCTGGTCCTGCTCGATGTAGTCGACGGCCGGGTGGTGCAGGAGGGCGCTGAGCTGCCCCCTCGAAAGCTGCGCCGTGAAGCCGTTGAGGGTGGCGCCGTACACCGCGCGCGGCATGGCCGACACCGACGCGGCGAGACCGCGCGCGTCGACGCCATCCTTCAGCACCACGATGTAGCGCCCCTCCACGCCGCGGCCGACCACGGCGTCGCGAAGGGTCGCGGCGCGCGGGGCCGCGGTGGACGTGATCGTCTGGTCGGAACAGGCCGCCAGCGCAAACGCGCCGAGCAGCAGTCCCAGGATGCGGGTGGGCTGCATGATTGAGTGATCCTTCAGCGGGTGGGTTACGCGGGCGGATCCCCGGAGGTGACGGGTGCCCCATCGGATGTATGCCGTAGCCGTCAGGCAGGCGCATCCGACAAATGATGCGCGGTAAAAATGTCTCAAATCAATAGTTTCGTCAACCCTGAACACCGGGGAGTATCCTGTTCAGCCGAAGCTGTCCCGCGAACAGCACCTCGTCGTCAGGGGAAAGCGAGAAGGTTTTAAGACGTTGTAGAACTGCATTTTATATTTTTGATTCATGCCGAACACGAGAACTCTGTGGCTGATCAGGACGGATGGGACATGGGCCGATGATGAAGCTTCAAAAATAGAAGGTACGATGCACATAAGATTGCAAAAAGAACTGTCATGAAGTTGCGGGGAACGACCGATGCACCGCTCTTGCCTCCCGGGGTGGCGGGGCGCACGTCGGAGTTCGGCACACGCGCGGGCATGGTTCGCACGCCGTGGAGAGGCTAGCCCGGCTGTTGCAGTAGCTCCGCGCGCAACGAGGCTCGATTCCACCCTCCACACGGCGGACCAGCGAATGCGGCTGCAAGACAAAGTCATCTTCGTAACCGGCGGCGGCAGCGGGATGGGGCGCGCGGCCGCCGAGTCGTTCTGCCGCGAGGGCGCGCGCGTGGCGGTGGCCGACCTGACGGAGGATGCCGGCCGGCAGGCCGCCGACGCCGCGAAGGCCGCCGGCGGCGACGCCTTCTTCGTCCGTTGCGACGTGTCGAAGGAAGCCGACGTGAAGGCCGCCATCGAGGCCACGACCGAGCGCTGGGGGCGCCTGGACGTGCTCTACAACAACGCCGGGATCATGATGGAGCAGGACCGCTCCGTCATCGACACCGACGAGGCGGTGTGGGACAGGACGCTGGGCGTGAACGTGAAGGGGATCTACTTCTGCTGCAAATACGGGATCCCGAAGATGATCGAGGGCGGCGGCGGGTCGGTGATCAACATCGCCAGCTTCGTGGCGCTGGTGGGGTGCAGCGTGCCGCAGGACGCCTACACGGCCAGCAAGGGCGCGGTGATCGCGCTGACCAAGAGCCTGGCGGTGCAGTTCGGGCCGCAGGGGGTGCGCAGCAACGCCGTGTGCCCCGGCCCCATCGAAACGCCGCTGATGACCGAGTGGCTGCTCTCCGACCCGGCCGCCAAGGAACTCCGGCTCGCCCGCAACCCGTCCAAGCGCTTCGGCAAGCCGGAAGACATCGTGAACTGCGGCATCTACCTGGCCAGCGACGAGAGCACGTGGACCAACGGCGCCGTGATCGTGCTCGACGGCGGAATCACCAGCAACTACTTCTGACGGCGTGGGCGCGTCATTCACCGACACCGTGGGATCCGCCGTCGCGCGAGGGATGATGATGCCGATCGCGACGCGGCCGGAGCCCTCACCCGAAGGAAGGCGATTCGAACCGCGGGAGAGGTGCGGACGCCCCGCGAATGCAGATGCCTTGCAGTCAACCTCCCCCAGGCGGTTTTGGGGGAGGTCGAAAAACGATGACAGCCGTACCGTCCGCGTTTTTCGGGTGGGGGCCCCGGCCGCGGCCCAGCCGACGCATGTCGCCTCCGCTCCGCCGATCATCCTGGCATCACCGGTAGCCGAGCCATGACGCGCCCCCGTATCGGCCTGCCGCCGTGCTTCTTCCACGCCGATCCGCAGCGCCCCATCTTCAAGGGCAAGACGCTGCTGTACCTCGAGGAATCGCTCTCGCACTGGCTGCAGCGCGCGGGGGCGCTGCCGCTGATGCTGCCCACGCCCGCCGGCGGCGTCACCGCCGCCGAGCTGCTGGCGCAGGTGGACGGGCTGGTGCTGCAGGGCGGCTCGGACGTGTGCCCCGGCTCGTATGGCGAGGAGCCGCTGCGGCCCGAGTGGTGCGGCGACCCCGTGCGCGACTCCTACGAGATCGAGCTGGTGCGCGCCTGCATCGCCGCCGACAAGCCGGTGCTGGGCGTGTGCCGTGGGATGCAGGTGCTGAACGTGGCGCTGGGCGGCACCCTCTGGCAGGACCTGACCACCCAGAACCCCGCCTGCCGCACGCACCGCGACTGGGACGTGTACGACGCGCTGTCGCACGACGTGCGCATCGAGCCGGGCTCGTGGCTCGCCGCGTGGACGGGCGACGCGGCGGCGCGGCGCGTGAACAGCGTGCACCACCAGGGCGTGCGCACGCTGGGCAGCGGCCTGCGCGCCGAGGCGGTGAGCGTGGAGGACGGCGTGGTGGAGGCCGTGCGGTACGATCCCGGCGGCCACGCCGACGCCGGCCGCGGCGCGCCGTTCGCATACGGCGTGCAGTGGCACCCCGAGTTCCAGGACGCCGGCGACGCCACGCTGCTGGACGGCACCCCCGTGCTGGCCGCCTTCCTGCGCGCGGTGGACGCCCGCCGGACGAAAAGCTGAGCCTCGCCGAAGCACGCGCGCGCCACGCAGGGGCGCACCTGTCAGACAGCCGACGCCGAGAGAGAAACCGCCCGATGCTCCAGATCATCAACCCCGCCAACGGCCGCCTCCTCGAGGAGCTCGACGAAGACACGCCCGAGACGCTGCGCCGCAAGGCCCAGGTGGCGCGCGAGCACCAGCCGGCGTGGGCGGCGCGGCCCGTGGCCGAGCGCGTGGAGTGCGCCCGCCGCTTCGGCGAGCTGCTGGTGGCGGAGAAGGACGAGCTGGCCGCTACGCTCACCCGCGAGATGGGCAAGCCGCTCCAGCAGTCGGTCAACGAGCTGAACGCCATGGCCGCGCGCATCGACTTCTTCGTGCGCAACACCGCGGCGGCCGTCGCCGACGAGGTGGTGCAGCGGGCCGACGGCGGCGGCGAGGAGCGCATCCGCTGGGAGCCGCTGGGCGTGGTGGCCAACATCAGCGCGTGGAACTACCCGTACTTCGTGGGGAGCAACGTTTTCCTCCCCGCGCTGCTCACCGGCAACGCGGTGCTCTACAAGCCCAGCGAATACGCCACCCTCACCGGCCAGGCCATCGCCGACCTCCTGTACCGCGCCGGGGTGCCGCGCGAGGTGTTCGCGGTGATCGTGGGCCGGGGCGAGGTGGGTGCGCAGCTGCTGGAGCAGAAGATCGACGGCGTGTTCTTCACCGGCAGCTACGCCACCGGGCGCCGGATCGCCGAGTCGGTGGCGGGGCGGCTGATCCGCGTGCAGCTAGAGCTGGGCGGCAAGGACCCGGCCTACGTGTGCGACGACGTGGACGTGCCCGCCGCGGCCGCCGCCGTGGCCGAGGGGGCCTTCTACAACGCCGGCCAGAGCTGCTGCGCGGTGGAGCGCGTGTACGTGCACCGGAACGTGGCCGACGACTTCACCCGCGCCTTCGTGGACGCCGTCCGCGAGTACCGCGTGGGCGACCCCGTGGACCCCGCCACCTTCGTGGGCCCGCTCGCGCGCAAGGCACAGATCGAGGTGCTGCAGGCGCAAGTGGACGACGCCGTGCGGCGCGGCGCCACGCTGCTGTGCGGCGGCAAGGCGGTCGAGGGGGAGGGATACTTCTACGAGCCCACCGTCCTCTCGGGCGTGACGCACGAGATGCAGATCATGCGCGAAGAGAGCTTCGGCCCCGTCATCGGCATCATGCAGGCGGGAGACGACGAAGAGGCCGCGCGGCTGATGAACGAGACCGAGTACGGCCTCACCGCCGCCGTCTACACGCCCAGCAGGGAGCGCGCTGAGCGCGTCCTGTCACGCGTGGACGCCGGCACCGTCTACTGGAACTGCTGCGACCGCGTGTCGCCGCGCATGCCGTGGACGGGGCGCCGGCACTCGGGCATCGGCTCCACGCTGGGCACGGTGGGGATCCGCGCCTTCGTGCAGCCCAAGTCGTGGCACTTCAACCCGGTGTGTGGAACGGCGTAGGAGGCGGAAGTCGATTCGGGGTGGATGGGCATGTCGCGCTCCGGCGGGCCCGCGGGGCCCCTCCCCGCGCCTGAGAGCGCGTACCCTCCCCCGCTTCGCGGGAGAGGGTGGAAACATCGGCGTGGCGCGCGGCTTCTGTCGCAGGTGCCGCCTTTCTCGCGGTGCGTGGGAAGGGCCGGCCGCGGCTGCGGTACCGTCGATCGTGTGCTTTCCGTCCCTGCCGATCCCACTCGTCCTATCGCCGCACCACTCGCGTTGCAGGCGGCGCCAGCAGCGGGTAGGGGTTCATGTCGCGGCCGTGCCACCAGCGGTTGGGGTCGGTCACGGTGTACACGCCGAAGTGCAGGTGCGGGGCAGATGCCTGCGCGTTGCCGGTGTGGCCCACGTAGGCGATCAGGTCTCCCTGGCGCACCAGGTCGCCCTCCTTGATGCCGGCGGCGTAGCGGCTCAGGTGGGCGTAGAAGTAGATGGTGGTGCCATCCAGGTCGCGCTGGTAGAGCGAGATGCCGCCCAGGCCGCTGCTGTCGCGCTTGACGATGGTGCCCGAGGCCGCCGCCAGCACCGGCGTTCCGTCGCGCGCCATGATGTCCACGCCCAGGTGCCCGCGCCCGCCCGAGCGCGCCGCGCCGTACGAGTCGCGCAGCTCCTCGCGCCGCACGCCCGCCACCGGCACGATCAGCCGCGGCTGCTCGGCGGCGCGCCGCTCCTCGTGCGGGCGGAAGGCGATCACCATCTCGCGGCCGCTGGCGGCCAGGTAGATGAGCAGCGCCAGCCCCGCCGCCGCCTCGGTGAGCGCCGCCGCGACCATCGCCCCCAGCCAGGTGATCCGGATGCGCATCGCTTGCCATCTTCCGTGGTGAGAAGGAAGACGTGAAAAGCACGAAGCGAGCCGACGCGTTCAACCGCGCCGGCTCGCCCGCGTTCGCCCGGCGATGAGGGCGGCGCCGGCAGTCACTCGCCGCAGGCGAAGGGGATCGTCGCCGTCACCGGCGTGGAGGGCGTTTGCCCCTGGATGCGCGCGGACAGGCGGATGCGGCGGCAGCCGGTGCCGTAGAGCCAGAACCCCACGTAGGTGTGGCCGTCGGTGTTCAGCACGCTGGTCTCTTCGGCGCGCTGGAAGGTGGTGCGGCCGTTCTCGGTGACCGTGAGCTGAACCTTGCGCTCGGGCACGTAGCTGCCGCCCTCGCCGCGCACGTCGGCCACCACCAGCGTGGCGTTGGAGCCGCCGCCGGCGCCGCCCTCGCCGATCGGCGTGTTCCACAGCTCCATCGGCCGCGCGATGATGTCGCGCGAGAACGTGCCCTTGTCGTTGTAGAACAGCATCGCCTTCAGCGTGAGGCGATAGGCCGGCGGTGGCGCCGGCTGGCGGGCGTACGACGCGCCGGCGGCGGCGAGCGCCAGCACCGGAACGGCGGCGAAGAGAATGCGGCGGCTGATCATCGGCAGGGGGGGTGCGGGTGGATGTCTGGTCGGGATGTCTGTCGAGACGACTACGACTTCGCGCGGCCGGCGGCGAGCGCCGCAAGCGCGTCGAGCGCGGCGGCGAAGTGGGCGCGGCGCTCCTCGCGGGCGCCGGCGCCGGGCAGGTGCTCCTGGTGGAACGCGATCGTGGTGCCCGAGGCGGCGGCGATCACGCGCACCTGGATGGTGGAGTCGCGCGGCCATCCGCGTGGGCGCCAGGTGAGGCGGACGTGGCTTTCCGGCTGCACCACGCGCACCGCGCCCGCCGACCCGTCCGCCAGCGCGTACTCGCGCCCGGGCTTCCACTCCACGCGCGCCCCGTCGCCCAGCCACGCCCGCACGCCCTCGGGCGACGTAATCAACTCCCACGCCTCCGCCAGGCTGATCGGCAGCGTGCGGCGCACTCCGATCACGTAGCCCGTGTCGCGCGTCTTGCCCACCTCGCGACCGCCGTCCCGCTCCGCCATCGATCTCCCTCGTGACTGCCCGTGCGTAGTGTCTGTGAGATTCCGTCGAATGGCGCAGGGGTCAGCCCTCGCGCACCAGCCGCCAGCCGCCGTCCAGCAGCGGCACGGTCGCCGCCGCCGGCCCGCCGTCGCGCGCGGTGCCTTCGATGCGCGCTTCGAGCACCACTCCGGGCTCGGCGAGCGCGGCGTCCACCATCTCGCGCGTGATGCCGGCGAGCTTCACCTTGGCGCGGCGGCGCCACGGCGAGCCCGCCTGACCGGCGCTCGCTCCCGAGGTGACGTAGACGAAGCGGTCTGCCGGCGTGCCCTGCGTGAACGGGCCCAGGAAGTTGGGCCGCCCGTCCGGCAGCGCGCCGCCGGCTCGCACGCCCAGGTCGAACACGATTTCGTCCGCGGTCTCGCGGGTGGGCGCGATCAGCTCCGCGCGGCCGCGCTGCAGCCGGAACGCCACCGCCGGCGGCGGGCGCACGACGGTGATGCGGATGGGCAGCTCGGGCGTCGCGTCACTCATCAATCACCATCCTCGAAAGCCGAGGGTTGAAGGATACCGGCGCCTGGACGTGCGCAACAAGCGAGCGCCCGGGGCAGGCGTCAAGGCGCTGGGAGATGACGGGCCGGCGAGCGTCAGAGCGGCCCCGTGTAGCGCATCTCGTTGTTCGCCACGAAGCCGAGCCGCTCGTACAGCGGCCGCCCCTCGTCCGACGCGTGGAGGACCATGCCGCCCACGCCGTGGTCGCGCGCCCAGGCCAGAACCTGCTCCATCAGCAGCGCGGCCAGGCCGCGGCGGCGCCAAGCGGGCTCGGTGTAGACGTTCATCACCAGCGCCTGCGGCCGCAGCTCCACGCCGGCGCCGTCCGCGCGCGGGCGCGGCAGCAGGCGCCGGAGCTGCATCCCCGCGCCGCCCACGATCTCGCCCGGCCGGTCGCCCGGCGTCGCCACGAAGGCGACGTACTCGCCCGCCGGGATCGCCTCCGCGAACCAGGGGCACACGGCGTCGCGCAGGGCGTCGTAATCCTCCGGCCGCAGCGTGCCCATGTCGCGGAACATGGCCGCGCGGTGATGCGCCAGCACGTGGGCATCGCCAGCCGTGGCGCGGCGGATGGAGAACGGGAGGGCGGGGGATTCGTCCGTCTGCATCGCTTCGGTGACGTTGGAAAGGGATAGTCCAGAACGAACGGGGGACTCGGCTGCGGCCCTCGAAGGGCTACTTCCTGGTCCCCGTGCGGTCGAGCTGGGCGATGGGACGGCCGTGGGCGCTGTCGTCGATCAGCGTGGCGAGGCGCTTCTCGCGCGTCTCCTCCTTCTTGGCCGAGATCACCCAGTGCGTGGCCGTGCGGCGGTACCACGGCGGCTGCCGCTGGAAGAACTCCCATGCGGCCGCGTTCGCCTGGAAGCGCCGGGCGTACTCGTCGGGAAGCTCGGCCTGCTTGCGCTGCTCGTAGGAGTAGACGGCCGACTTGTCGTCACGGCGTTTGGCGAAGGCGGCGGCGCCCGCGGGGAGGACCCGGCCCTCGGCCTCCAGCTCGCCCATGCGCCGGATGTTGACCACGCTCCAGATGCTTTCCGGCTTTCGCGGGGTGAAGCGGATCACGTAGCTGTCGTCGTCCAGCCGCTTGCGGATGCCGTCGATCCAGCCCACGCACAGCGCCTCGTCCACCGACTGCGGCCAGGTGATGCTGGGGCGCCCCGTGCCCACCTTGTGGAACCCCACCCACAGCTCGGTGGCCGACGAGTGGTTCGCGTGCATCCACGCGCGGAAATCTTCCGGCGTCTCGAAGAAGTGCGGATCCATCCGCGGCCCACCTCGTGTTCGGGATGATGAAATCGGGCCGATGGGCCGGCGTCAGAGCGTGCGCGTTTGCCCGCCGTCCACGTCGATCACGGCGCCCTGGAGATAGCCCGCCTGCGGCGACGCGAGGAAGGCGACGACCGACGCGATCTCGGCGGGCTCGCCGAAGCGCGCCACCTTCAACCCGCGCGCCATCTCGTCGGCCGCGGCGGCGGGGTCGATGCCGCGCCCCTCGGCCAGCGTGGCGATGCGGGTGTGCAGGCGCTCGGTGGCGATGGAACCGGGGTTGACGGCGTTCACGCGAACGCCGTCGCGCACGCCGCGGTCGGCCAGCGCCTTGGTCAGGTTCAGCAGCGCCGCGTTCACCGCGCCGCCGATCGCGAACTCGGCCGACCCCGTGCGCCCGCCCACGCCCACGATGTTGACGATGGCCCCGCCGCTGGCCACCAGGTGCGGCCACGCGGCCCGGCAGCAGCGCATCGCCCCGAAGAACTTGAGCGCGAACCCGTCGGCCCACTTGTCATCGGCCATCGCCAGGAAGTCGCCGCGCCGGGTGGCCCCCGCGTTGTTCACCAGCAGGTCGAGCCGGCCGAAGCGCGCGACCGCCGCCTCCACCAGCGCCGCGGGAGCTTCGGGCTCGCGCAGGTCGGCCGCGTGCACCAGCGACGGCGTGGGCAGCGCCGCCGCCACCTCGTCCAGCAAATCGCGCGAGCGCGCGGCGAGGACCACGCGCATCCCCTCGTCCGCCAGCGCCCGCGCGATCGCCCGCCCGATCCCGCGGCTGGCGCCGGTGACGATGGCGACCCTGTCATGAAGCCGTAGATCCATCTGCCCGTGAGAAGGAAGAAAGCGTCACCCAATCCGCGGCCGGATCGTCTCGCGGAGTGTCGCGCGCGGACAGAGTATCGGCGCCGCCGCTACTCTGGCTTCCGCGCCGACAGCACGCGCGCGAGGAGCGGCATGCGCAGTGGGTGGTCGCCGAACTCCGCCGCCAGCGCCTGGGCCAGCGCGGCGGCCACGGCCTCGGGATCTCCCCCGCGCTCGCGGATGCCGAACACGCCGGGGTTGCCGCACACGAAGCCGTACGCGGCGTGCGCGGCCGATTCGGCCTGGGCGGTCCGCTCGACGGTGGCCACGTCCACGTCGCGGAAGCCGGCGTCGGCCGCGAGCGCGCGCATCGCGCCGGGGTCGGCGAAGGAGAAAGGGATGCGGAAGAAGCCCGGCGGGTCGCCGGGGAAGAATCGCCCCACCACCTCGTTGGCGATGCGGGCCATCGGGTTCTCGGCCACGGCGCCCATCACGTTGAAGATCCACTGGCCGCCCGGCCGCAGCACGCGCAGCGCCTCGCGCGCGGCAAGCGGCTTGTCGGGGAAGAACATGATGCCGAGCTGGCACGCCACCGCGTCGAACTCGCCGTCGCCGAAGGGCAGCGCCATCGCGTCCACCGGCGCGCGCCACTCCACCGCCACCCCGTCGCTCCCGTCGGCTCCCACGCGGCCGCGGGCCAGCGCCAGCATCGGCTCGTTGAGGTCCGAGGCCACCAGGGTGCCGCCGGTGGGCAGCCGCGCCACCAGCCGCTCCGTCAGCCGCCCGGTGCCCGCCGCGATCTCCAGCACGCGAGGTGCGCGGTCGACCGGCAGCACCACGCGCGCGGCGAGGTCCTCCGCGAGCGGGTCGAAGAGGAACGGCCCCAGGTGACGGTCGTACAGCTCGGGGATGGAGCCCAGGAACTGCGCGTCGCGCGCGGACGGCTGCGGTTGGTCCATCGTTGATCTTTCGTGGAGATTGGGATCAGGACGCGTCCGCCGCGCCGATGCAGCGCCGGACGAACGCGGCCGCGGCGGCCAGCACCGCGTCCGGATGCTCGCGGTGCGGCGAGTGGCCGCAGCGGGGGATGCCCAGCGCCTCCACGCGCCCGCCGGCCTGCCGCTGGATCGCATCGACCTGCGCCCAGGTGCCGTACTCGTCGCTCTCCCCCTGCACCACCAGGAGGGGTACGCGGATGGCGGCGAGGTACGCCTCGATGTTCCACGCGCGGAACTCGGGATCGAGCCACACGTCGTTCCATCCCCAGAACGCCGTGTCCACGTTTTGCCCGTGGTGCCGCGCCAGCCGCTCGCGCAGGCCGGTGTCGCGGTACACGCCGGCGATCGCCGCGATGCTGGCCAGCCCGTGCGGCTCGGTGAAGACGTGCGGCGCCTCCACCACCGCGCCGCGCAGCCCCGGCCGCGCCTCGCTCCCGGCGTGGATGAGCGAGATCGACGCGCCGTCGCTGTGCCCGAACAGCACGTGCTCGCCGATGCCCAGCGCGTCGAGCACCTTCCCCAGCACCACGGCTTCGTCGTGCATGAAGCGGACGGGCCGCGGGAGACCGACCGGGTCCGACGCGCCGTAGCCCGCACGCGAGTAGGCCAGCGCCCCGCACCCGGCCATGTGCGCCAGCCGCGCCGGAAAGTCGCGCCAGAGCCCGGCGCTCCCCAGGCCTTCGTGCAGGAACACGAGGGTCGGCGCCTCACCCGCCGGCGGGCCGTACCACCGGTACTCCAGCCGCGCCCCATCCACCGTCACGAACCGCGGTTCCACTCGTTTCTCCCGCTCTCCCGAATCCCGGATCCGAGCGCGCTCTCTACCCGCCGCCGATGTCGTCGTGGGGAAAATGCGCCTGAAGAAGTCGGCCACGACGGCACCAGTCCGCCTGCGCGGCGCCTGCGCGGACTGCAACGGCGCACGGTTTCCCCCGCTCCGAAACCTCTCGCCCGCGCGAGCCGAGCGCCAGAGCCGGACGCCGGTGCGCGGTCTGCCCCCTCCGCCGCGAAGCGCCCGGACGGGGCAGGGGAGAGGGGCCGCCGCGGCGTGCGCCGGCGCTTGCCCTCACGCCGTGAATCCACGGGGGCTCCGGAACACGCCCGTAACCACGACCCATCGTACAGTGCGCCCGGCCGAGGATCTTTCCGGCCGGTGCAACGGTGCAGGGCGGCGCGGTGCCGCGATTGCATCATCGATCATCGAGACCCTGATCCCGGCAAACGACGGAGAAGCGACGAATGGACCTGACCGGCATCCACCACCTGACCGCCATCTCGGCCAGGATCCGCGACAACTACCGCTTCTACACGCAGGTGATGGGAATGCGGCTGGTGAAGCGCAGCGTCAACCAGGACGACGTGAGCGCCTATCACCTCTTCTACTCCGACGCCGTGGGGAGCCCGGGGAACGACCTCACCTTCTTCGACTGGCCGGTGCCGCCGGAGAGCCGCGGCACGCACAGCATCACCCGCACGCACCTGCGCGTGAACGGCCGCGCCACGCTGGACTTGTGGGCCGCGCGGCTGGGGGAGCACGGCGTGAAGCACGACGGCGTGCGCGAGCGCGACGGGCGGGCGGTGCTCGACTTCGAGGACGGGGAGGGGCAGCGGCTGGCGCTGATCGACGACGGCGGCGCGGGCGACCCGCCGGTGCCGTGGGAGCGGAGCCCAGTGCCGGCCCAGCACCAGATCCGCGGGCTGGGGCCCATCGTGATGAGCGTGCCCAGCATCACGCAGACCGACACGGTGCTCACCCGCGCGCTCAACATGCGCCAGGTGCGCAGCTACGCGCACGACAGCGCGCAGCCCAACGTGCACGTGTACGAGATGGGCGCGGGCGGCCCCCACGCCGAGCTGCACGTGGCCGTGCAGCCCGACCTGCCCGTGGCGCGGCAGGGCGCTGGCGCCGTGCACCACGTGGCCTTCCGCACCCCCGACGAGGAGCAGTACCACGCCTGGGCCGCGCGGCTCAACGAGCTGCGCATCCCCAACAGCGGCGAGATCGACCGCTACTACTTCCGCAGCCTCTACTTCCGCGAGCCCAACGGCATCCTCTTCGAGATCGCCACCGACGGGCCCGGCTTCGCGGTGGACGAGGACGCGGCCACGCTGGGCGAGAGCGTGGTGCTGCCGCCGTTCCTGGAGCCGAACCGCGCGCAGATCGTGGCCAACCTCAAGCCGATCGACTGACGCCTCGGGTGGCGGTGGGGGTGTATCCGGAGTTCGCTGTTTGCTGGGAAAGCTCCGGATACGACACGGGGCCGTGCTCACGCTTGCCGATAGCGAGCGTGGTCGGCCCCTCCCTGTCATTGAATAGCGATGGAATGGATGGACGGCGGTCCGGCATACCTCCACGCGCCGGGTCGAAGACGAAACGGCGCCCTACGCGGCTTTATCCGCCGATCGGATCCAGGAACGGCTCGCCCGGGTTGCTCACGTAGAAGATGACCACCTTCGTCTGCGCGCCGGCGCTACGGTTGTAGCCGGTCATCCGCACGTTGGGGGGCTCCACGAACGCCGTGCCGGCGCGGACGACCACCGGCGCGTGTCCCGCCATCTCGAGCGTGAACTCCCCTTCGAGCACATAGACCGTGACGGGCGCCCGGTGGGTGTGGAAGACCGTCTGGTCGCCGGGCTGGAATGACGCGGTGAACACGCGCACTTCCTGCTCCGCTCCGGTCGGCATCCCCCGCACTTGCTCCCGGAGCACGGGCTGAGGCCGGGCGAGGTGGGCGCCTTCGGCTCCGTGCCCCGTCTGCTGGCACGCGGCCGCTTTGACACCTCCGAACAACGCGAGGGTGCAGCCGGCGATGACGGCGATCGTGCGCATGAGATCTCTCCGGGTCGGTGCGGACTGGACCTGCGGCGGGCTCGGCGAAATTCGCCCGCCGGCCGGCGCACGGCAAGCCGGCTCCATCCCATGCTCCCGGCGGGCTGGCGAGACGGGGTGAAGGGGGGACGGCGTGACCCGCGGGGACGTTCAGGCGGCGCCGAACAGCCTGGCCGCCAGCTGCGCCAGCGGGCGCGGCAGGCGTTGGACGTCGAGCTGTTCGACGAGCAGCCGTGCAGACCGGATCTTGCGCGTGGCCCGCGTGCCCAGGAACCTGCGCAGCTGGTGGTCCACGGGCGTAAGACGGTGATGCGGCATGGCCTGGAAGCGCCGGAACGAGGCCAGCTCGCCCTGCGCCTCTAGCACGTGCTGCACGGCTTCGGCACCCAGGGCACGGATGAGCTCGTCCTCGAGGTCGGCCACGCAGGCGAAGAACCCGAACGACTCGGGCGGTTCGTGGGCGGCGTTCGGCAGGGCGGCGTTGCCGAGCGCGCGGCGGACGTACCGCTCCTCGGCGATGTCGTAGAGGCCGCAGAAGCTCGAACCCGGATGCGCGCGAGTGAGCTCCGAGAGCGCCTGCGGGAAGTTCGTCACGCCCCCCACCGGGCAGATCCGGATGGAGCCCGAGCCCAGGTCATGGCCGAAGAGGCCGGCCAGCGCACGAACGGCGGCGGCATCGCTCTCCCCCTCCACCAGCACGAACGTGTGGATGTCAGACATGATGCCAGGTGTACGGTAGCGCCTGGTGCCCTCTTCGGGCTGCGGGGCGGCAGGACGGGAGCTCCACCGCGCCGTGCATCCGAATCGTCCGCCAACACCAGGCCCGGCCGTGACGCGACGCGGTGAACTGCCCGGGCCCGCCACCGTCAAGGCACGTCGTCAGCTGCAGCGATCGGCCCGGCGGCGGGATGGATGCGGTCGAGAACGAGGTCCGCGAGAACCTCGAACAGCGCGAACGTTGCCACGCCTACGACTACGGCCTGGAACATCCCTGCTCCCCATGGCACGGCGCCAGGGTAGAACCGTTCGGATACCTCGTCGAGCACCACGACGATCGCGAGCACGCTCACGAAACTGCTCCAGCCCGGACTCATGCGGCGCGTCAGCAACCCGGTCGCCGCGCCCAGGGCGGCGGCGCTGGCGACGTATGCAGGGCTCAGCGGCCAGCCCGACCAGGTTGCCGCGGCACCCACCACGCCTACGAGCAGAGCACCACCGGCCAGGAAGGCCCTGCGACGGGTCTGTAGTTCACTCACGGTCTGATACGCGTGGAAGGTAGGGCTCGGGCAGGCCGGTCGCCGGCAAGATCGAGGACGCCCTCCCGCATCCCCCTGCAGCCGATCGTCAGGCCGAAGGCTATCGACGCCGTTCGAGCCGGGCAACCCGGGGCGAGTAGTCGTAGAGCCTGGGGATTTTCCAACCGCCGGCAGAAGCCATTCGGATCGAAGCCCGTCGCAGCCCTTCACCGGCGACTCCGGCCACTAATGACCGGCTCCGCGCGTCCAGGGTGAGCGCAACACGATGCTGCAGAAGTTCTTGCGCTGGAAGCCCGGGTCCTTGAAGGCCAGGATGTCGTCGTTGAAGGTGCCGTAGGTGCTGTCGGGCCGGTGCTTCATTCCCTGGTAGAACGCCTCGATCATCTCATCCTCGAAGCCGGTGTGCCGCGGGTATGCGGCGACCACCGCGCCCCGCTGCTCGGCCGTGAAGTGCTCGTACCCGCGGCCGGCCACGTCCATACCCGCTCCCGCCTGCACCAGGGCGACCTCTGGATGCATGTGTTCCGGGATGCCCGGGGTGGTGTGGAGCGCGATCGCGAGCCAGACCCTCTCGACGTCGCGTTCGGAGACGCCGTAGCTGCGCAGGAAGTCGCGCGCCGCATTCGCGCCATCCACCTCGAAGCGAAGCTGGCTGTCGCGGTAGCCGCGGGTGAGCCCCACGTCGTGAAACATGGCCGCGGCGTAAAGCAGCTCGGGATCGAAGGTGAGGCCCCGCCGCGCCGCGATCAGGGCTCCCCAGAAGTAGACCCGGGTGGAATGGAGAAACAGCAGCTCGCTCTCGGTGTCGCGAACGAGCTGCGTCACCGCGCGCGCCAGCACGCTGTCGGGGATCCTCACGCCCAGGATCTCCCTCGTGGCCACGGCCTCGTCGTCCGTCATGAGCGTCTCTGATCCCGGGCCGCGGAGTGGAGCCATGCCCCGGCGGGGAGCGTCGCCGGCCGCACCGGCTCGTCGGCCGCGCGCTACACCTCGGCGGCGTCGAACAGGTACATCTGCACGTCCCCGTCCTCGGGCGCCAGCACGCGCCGGTCGGCCGCGCATGCCTGGCCCTCGGGCGTGGCGAAGGCGCGCCGGATGGCCGCCAGGTCTTCGAAGTAGAGGGTGCCGATGAGGTACGGCTCGGGGTCTCCGGCGGGCGCGAGGATCGGCCGCCGGCTCACCTCGTATTTCTGCAGCCCGGGCAGCCGCTTGGCGAGCGGCACGTGCACCGCGAAGTAGTGCGCGTCGAACGCCGCCGGGTCCTTCGGCGTCTGGTAGATCACCACCATCTTCGCCATGTCGCTCCTCGACTGAATGTGATCGCCCGCCCAACGACACAAGGGTCAGGGGTGCGGGGCCCGCGCGCAAGCCCGTCGCGGCCGCACCATGTGACAGGCCGCCCTCTATCACAGCCGTTTGTCAGGGCGCCCCTCGTGGCACAGGTGGCGGAAGGTTCCTCGCACGCCGGGCCAGGCGGGACATCTCAATCATCCTTGACAAAAAAAGTTGTCAAGACTATAATCTCCTCATGATCGACATCCAAGTGATCGACGACCCGGCGGCGGCGACGGTTGCCCTGGAGCCGATGCGAAGCCGGCTCCTGGCCGAGATGGCCGCGCCGGCCTCGGCGGCGACGCTGGCCTCACGCGTGGGCCTGGCCCGGCAGAAGGTCAACTACCACCTGCGCGCGCTGGAGGCCCACGGGCTGGTGCGGCTGGCCGAGGAACGCCGGTGGGGCGGGCTGACGGAACGGCTGCTGGTGGCGACGGCCGCTTCCTACGTGGTCAGCCCCGGCGCCTTGGGCCCGGTGGCCGTCGATCCCGACCGCGAGGTCGACCGGCTGTCCGCGAGCTACCTCATCGCGCTGGGCGCACGGATCGTCCGCGAGGTGGGCGGCCTCGTCCGGCGCGCGGGCGAGTCGGGCAAGCGCCTGGCGACGCTGGCGGTGGACACCGAGGTCCGCTTCCGGTCGCCGGCCGACCGGGCCGCGTTCAGCCACGAGCTCACCGAAGCCATCACGAAGCTGGTTTCCAAGTATCACGACGAATCCGCCCCCGGCGGCCGCGCGCACCGCCTGGTGGTGGTAGCGCACCCCCTCCCCCAGAAATCCGAGCCCGAGGAGCCATCATGAGCGTGCAGGTAGAAGCCAGCGGACGCCGTTCGGTCCAGGTCGAGTTCGACGTCCCGGGCACGCCGGAGCAAGTCTGGCAGGCGCTCGCCACCGGGCCGGGCATCTCGTCCTGGTTCGTGCCCACCGACATCGACGAGCGCGACGGGAAGCCGGTCGCGGTGAACTACCACTTCGGCCCGGGGATGGAGATCCGCTCCGAGGTGACGGCCTACGATGCGCCCCGGACGTTCGCCCAGCAGGGAGAAGGGATGACCCCCGGATCGCCGCCGATCGCGACCGAGTGGCACATCGAAGCGCGCGCGGGTGGGGTCTGTATCGTTCGCGTGGTGCACAGCCTGTTCGCCAGCACCGACGATTGGGACGACCAGCTGGAGATGGCCGCGGGCGGATGGGCGGGCTTCCTGAGCATCCTGCGCATCTATCTCGCGCACTTCAGCGGCCGGCCGTCCGCGATCATGCAGGTCACCACGCCCATCGCCAGCACCGAGGCGGAGGCCTGGGACACGCTGACCGAGGGGTTGGGACTGAAGGGTGCGAGCGTGGGGCAGCGCTGGACGACGCCCGCGGGTGCCTCGCCGCTGGGCGGGGTGGTGGAGCTTCTCACCGAGGATCCGTACGACGCCCTGCTGAGGCTGGACCAGCCGGGGCCGGGGATCGCCGCGCTCGGTGCCGTCACCTATCCCGGTGGCCAGAGCGTGGTGGCGATGAACCTGTACCTGTATGGCGACGAGGCGGCCGAAACCGTGGCCCGCGAGACGCCGGCGTGGCAGGCCTGGCTCGAGGACCGCTTCCCCGTGCCGGCGAGCTGAGCAGGAGCGGATGAACGCAAGTCACGGGGGTGCAGCCGACGCTGCGCCCCCGGCCGTCAGCTACCCTCCTCACGATCCGGGGGAGGTTTCGATAACCCCAGCTCACCGGGACCCGGGATGAGAACGCTCAAGATCATCGAACACATCTCGCTGGACGGCGTGATCCAGTCGTCGGGCGAAGACGACTTCCCCTACGTCGACTGGACCGTGCCCTACCGCACCCCCGCCGGCCGCGACGCGCTGCTCGCCGCGCATGGCGAGCGCTTCGACCTGCTGCTCGGGCGCCGCACCTATGACATGTGGTCGAACTTCTGGCCAACCGCATCCGGCAATCCGTTCGCGGACCGGCTCAATGCGGCGACGAAGTACATCGTGACCCACCGTCCGGAGAGCCTCGAATGGGGCCCCGCCGAGGGCGTGGGGCCGGACCTCGTCGAGGGCGTGCGCCGCGTCAAGTCGCAGGACGGCCCGGCCCTGGTCGTCTCGGGCAGCTCCACGCTGACCTCGGCGCTGCTCGAGCACGGGCTGGCGGATGAAGTGGTGCTGATCGTCTATCCGGCCCTGCTGGGCACGGGGAAGCGCTTCTTCGCGGAAGGAACCCCCGCACGCGCATTCGAGCTCGTCAGCTCGCAGGCGATGCCCACCGGCATCGTCCTCAGCACGTACAGGGTCGCCGGGCCGTTGAAGGCCGCATAGTTCGACGACGCCTGGCCGATGCCGTCGAGTCGCTGCAGGCGACCCCGGCGCACCCGCCGTGACGCCCGCCATCGGTGAAACACGCGGCACCCGCAGGGGGAATCCCTGCGGGTGCCGCGATATTCGTCCGGGGGGCCCTGATGCTGATACCAGATCCGCATGAATCATCGCCGCAGCAAGCCTGGCCAAATATCACACAGAGGCACGGAGGCACAGAGAACAACCTGCAGTTCTCCGTGTCTCTGTGCCTCTGTGTGACAAGGCAGTTCAGCCGGATCTGGTCTGATGATTCGTTGGCGGCGGACGCGGTCAGGGCGTGCCGGCCTGCGCCAGGCAGGTGTGATACGCGTGCATCGCCCCGGCGGCGTTGGCATGCGCGGCGGCGGTGGCCGCCGGATCGCCGGCGGCGGCCCCCGCGGCGGCGAGCGCCACGTGCGCCTGGCTGATGTCGGCTGCACACATCGCGTTCCCCGAGCCGCCGCGCAGCCCGAAGTGCGGCATCCGCGGCACGGGCGGCGGCTGGATGAGCGCACAGCCACCGAGGAGCAGCGTCACCAGCCCGGCGGCCAGGGTGGCGCCGGGAACGGATCGAGTCGAAGTACGTTTGGTCATCGACCTGCCCTCCAATGTTGATGTTCGCCCAACGGCACAGCGGTCAGAGATGGGGAGCCGGCGCGTACGATGGCTGCCGACCCGATTCTCGGCACGCCTCAGCCGAGCTGCTCGGCAAGCGCAACGATGATGCCCTCGGGCCCGCGGATGTAGGCGAGCCGGTATGCATCCTCGTACTGCATTTCGCCGATGATCTCGGCCCCGTGGGCGCGCAGGCGGGTGAGGAGATCCTCGATGCCGTCCACGGAGAACATGATGCGGCGGATGCCCAGCGTGTTCACCGGCGCGTCCACGGGCCCGAACCTGACCGGGTCGGGCGTGTGGAACTTGTCCAGCTCGACACCCTGCCCATCGGGAGTTCGCATCATCGCGAGGGTGGCGCGGACGTTCTCGAGCCCGATCAGGCTCCCGATCAGAGGCCCTTCGACCGTCGTCTCGCCCTCGAGCTGCAGGCCCAGCTCGATGAAGAACGCCTTTACGGCTTCGAGGTCGTCGACGACGATGAGGATGTTGTCCATCCGTTTAAGCGCCATGTGCTTCCTTCGCTCGATAAGGTGCGGTGCCCCGTACGTGCAGCACGTGGCGGATGATGGATGGAGGGTCAGGCGTGCGGGGCTGGTGCGCAAGACTGCCGCCCCCGCGAAACTCGGCGGCCCCGATTCCCCTGCGGTCGATTGTCAGGCGTGGCTGTCCGGCGAGCGTTGCAGGGTGCGATCCACGGTCGTTACCCAGCGTGGCGCCGCGTGCACGTTCTGGCGCAGGAGGAGGTTCAGCTGGGCGGTGTGGTGCTGCACGTGCCGCAGGTTGTCCACGATGAGCTCTCCGAAGCCGAGCCGGAGCCATGGATACTCGCAGATCTCCGCCGCTCTCTCCTCCGTCAGCGCTGCCAGCGTTGCCCGGCACTTCTCACGGCCATGCGCGAGGTACGCGAGCAGCTCCGCCTTCGTATACGCACGCTCCGGCAGCACGCCGGCCGGATCGACCTCATCGAGGCTGAACGGCTCCGGTGGAGCAAAGCCTTCGAGCGAGCCCGAGAGATAGCAGTCGAGGAAGAAAAGGGTGTGATACGCCAGGTACCAGAATCCCACCACCCCACCCTCGTTGCAACGAGGCTTCGCGGGCTCGCACCAGAGCGAGTCGGGACAGGCCCGGATGGCCGCCTCGAGCATGTCCAGGGCAGCGCTGTACTGCCGCCACAGGATGTCGTTCCACATACGCCTGGCGTGCGGGATGGTTTGCCAGCCAACGGCACGGAGTCTCCCAGGCCGCTGACGCCCGGCTCGGCTGCGGGCGGGATGGGGGCAATATCGAACGACGCGGAGGCGATGGCGAGGGGCGGCCCGGTCTCGATCGCCAGCTCTCGTCAGTTGCAGCGCCTCGTTCAGCCAGCGAGGTGCCGGGAGGCACGCATGAACGCGCCTCGCACATGATCCGGCGGCAGTCCGGCGGCCCAGGTCCGCACCGCGTCGAGGCTGCTGAAGCGGGGGGCGATGTGCATCCGAGGATGCGGGGGGTGGCCCCATCCGCGAGCGCACCGTCCCGTAAACGACCAGCTTCTTCAACGATCAATCACTACTCCACTCACTGACGTCTTGTCAGCACCACGTGCGTTGCTGCGGCGGTCGGCACGTGGGTGGTGCACTCGTAGCCCAGGGCCGCGAGATCGAGGCCGTACCAGAGCTGCTCGCCAGACCCGAGCAACCTCGGCGCGATCGCCACGTGCAGCTCGTCGATGAGTTTCGCCTCCAGGTACTGGCGGATCGTCGCCACGCCGCCGCCGATCTGCACGTCCTGCCCTCCGGCTGCCGCCGTCGCTCGCTCCATCGCTTCGTGGATACCGCCCGTGACGAAGTGGAAGACCGTGCCGCCTTCCATCTCGACCGGTGGGCGAGCGTGATGCGTCAACACGGATACCGGGCCGTGGTACGGCGGGTTCTTCCCCCACCAGCCGTGCCAGGCGTCATCGCGCCAGGGCCCACGAATCGGGCCGAACATGTTGCGTCCCATGATCCACGCGCCGACGCCCACCCCAAAGCGCGCCGCCATGTCGTCATCGACGCCGGTGGTGCCGCCGCTCTTGCCGTTGATGCGCTGGAACGCGCGGGTGGGGATGAACCATTCGTGCAGCTCTTCACCCCCAACGCCGAGGGGATCGTCGCGAGTCTGGCGCGGGCCGGCGCCGTAGCCGTCGAGCGAGATCGTAAAGTTGTGCACACGTACGCGAGTCATTGGCTGCTCCGGGCGAGGTGGCGGTCCAACTCTGCGGGCCTCTACGCATACGACGAACGACGGGGGCGGAAATCGACCATGCGTCTTTCGACGAGGCTGCTCCTCGCGGGGGAAATTCTGAAGCGCCTTCGGCTCGCCGCCGAGTCAGGCGAGCAACACACGGCAGCCGCAGGCGGATCACCTGCGGCTGCCGCAATGTTTCCCAGGAGCATCGAGAGCCTCGCCCCTGGCGACGCGCGTGTCTAGCTGCGCAGGATCTTCGCAATCGGCCGGCCCTTCGCCAGCTCGTCGACCAGCTTGTCCATGTATCGGATTTTCCGCATCAGCGGGTCCTCGATGTCCTCGATCCGGACACCGCAGATGGCACCGGTGATCTTGCTGACATTTGGATGAAGCGACGGCGCGTCGGCGAAGAAGGTCTCGAAGTTCGTCTTGCGCTCGATCTGGTCGGCGAGGGCCTCCGGGCTGTAGCCCGTCAGCCAGCAGATGACCTCGTCCACCTCCCGCCTCTCGCGCCCCTTCGCCTCGGCCTTCCGGACGTAGTGGGGGTACACGCTGGCGAAAGAGGTGGTGAAGATTCGATGCTTTTGCATGGGCGATAGGGCAGTAACGGAACGCGCGTCGCGCGCTTGATCGACACAAGGGTCTGGGATGCGGGGCCGGCGTGCAAGACTCTCCGCGCGCGAGATCATGGACCGCCCCGCATCCACTGCGGGGTGCGCTGCTTCAGGCGCGCTTCTGCAGCACCCACGTGGTCATGCACCGCTGGTTCTGCACGTTCGTGGTCTTGATCGGATCCAGGGGAAGTGCGTCCAGGCGCTCGCTCCACTGCAACAGGAACCGCTCATCCACCAGGAAGCGCGTGCTTCCATCCGGCAGGCGCGCACGCCGATTCGCGTCCAGCGCAACCGCCGCCTCCAGCCCGATGATGGACGCGAGCCGCGCGAAGAAGAGCCCGCCCGGCTTCAGAACACGCCACATCTCCTGGAGCATCCTGCCAAAGTGCCCCTCATCGGCGGCGAAGTGCAGCACGGCACTGCAGAGAACCGCATCCATGCTCCCATCCTGCCACGGGAGCGCGTCGACCTCACCCGCAACGAAGTTATCGGGTGATAGCCCCGGCGCGAGCTCCCCAGCCAGCGCCTGGACGCGCATGATGGCGGCCGGATCGCGGTCGGTGCCGTAGACCGTCGTGCCGAGGCGAAGGAAGTGCACCAGGTTGCGCCCCGCCCCACACCCCGCATCCAGAAGCGTGCGACAGGAATCGAAGCGGCCACGGAGCAGCTGGTCGAACAGGTAGATGTCGATGTCTCCGAACTGCGCGCGGAGTTCGCGACTGGGTAGCTCAGGCATGCGGCCGGGGCATGGGTTGTGTTCGCCGTGTGCCCGCACGGCACAAGGATCAGGAGTCGCGGGCCGGCACACAATCTCGTGCCGTCGTTCAGGCGGCGCTCGTCTCAGCCGTCACGGCGGCCCGGCCCACTCCCGTAGCAACTGTTCGTCCTCCTCCGAGCGTCTCGCCTCCCACCCCTTCTTGTAAGCCCGCTCGTGCCCTGCGGGCGGTCGATACCCGAAGGGCGCGTGCCGGTAAGAGAAGCAATCATTATAGCCGTCCAGATAATACTGTCTTTCGTCCTCGGGTAGGTCATTCCAGCCTTCTACAAAGATGGAATCGTCATCCGTCTCCACCCCCGCCTCCCTTCTCCTGCCTTTGGCCCGTGTCCGTTACCAGGGTTGCACCCGCGCGACGGCTAGCCGCGTAATGACACAAGGGTCAGGGGTGCGGGGCCGCGACGCAAGGCTTTCGGCGGCGAAGCATGGATGTCCCCGCATCCCCTGCAGTGATGAGATGGACTCGGAACGAGCAGGTGAGGGGCACACCAACCGCGCGGCGGTCGCGCTGGCCAACAAGCTCGCGCGGTGCGGCGACTTGCCGCCTGAGACAGACCAGCGATGAACACACGGCAGCCGCGGGACGCGCGCCCTGCGGCTGCCGCGATGCTTGCCCAGCGGCCTAACGACGCAAGGGTCAGGGGTGCGGGGCCGCCGCGCAAGACTATCCTCGGCACGAAAGCATGCAAGGCCCCGCATCCCCTGCAGCCGATTGTTAGGCCGCAACTGCGTGTCAGCTTCCGTTAACGTGAGCCTACATCGGCGAATGAAGGCTTTCGCCGCAGAATCAGACGGGTCGCCTGCGATACCGCGTGCCACCTCTCTGGGTGCCTTCAACTCGCTCGATCAAACCCTGCCGCACCATCCGTTGAAGGATGTTGCGCATGAGATGCTGTGTTTCCACAGGATACAGCCTCCGTGCTTGTTGGTTCGTTATCGATTCGTTCTCGTCAAGGTATGAGAGGATGAGCTCTTCCGCAGTGGCAAGTGGCTCATGTGGAATGATGACCAAAAAGGCAGTTTCCAACTCACGAAATATCGGATCTTTCAGGCGCCCACCACGCATCGCCTCGACCGCAGTGTTCAATCCTTCTCCCATGTCTTTGTTCGGCGGATCTGGAAACTTGTTGATCAATCGATTGATCTGGCCGTTGCGAATCGCGCGCGTGTCGAGAATGTTTTCGACTGTCACATGTCCAGCGAGTCGTCCAGGGCTCTCAACTTCGATCCGGTTGTCGAAGACGCGGATATGGACATGGTCAGCGATGCTGTAGTCCCGGTGGATCACGGCATTCGTAATAATCTCGTGGAGCGTCTCATGCGGGTATCTCGCGGGTTCCAATCCTTCAGGACCTTGGACTTGGTGCACTTCGACTTGCGCCTTCGTCCGGCGAACAGCTTGGTGGATCAGGTCGTACAGCGGACCCTCGATGGTTTCCGCAGCTCCGACGAGTGCCTCACGTACAGCTGGTCCAGATGTGCGATAGCGGGCGAGTTTGACGCTACTCCGATCTGGGAGCGCCGCTTGGGGTATGTCCGAGAACAAGAGGACCCCAGCTACACGGGGTAGGCCACGCCGAATAAGAAGCTCCATCCGCAAGAAATCGGCAGCGGTGCGATGGGGGATAATAGCCTCCAAAAAACGTGCGAGGATCCGCGACTCAGATACAAGCTCAAGATCGATGTCGACCGTTTCCCCCTCGAACGAGTAGATGCCTTTATCTAGTTCGAGTCGACGTCGCTTCTCCTCAGTATCTATCCTTAGCTTCTGAGCATTCCTACGAAGGTACGGGAAGCCATCATGCGCCAGCATGATTCTGGCGGTTTTCTTTGCTACCACATGAAGGACGAGGCCAGGCTTAGTCGGGCATGCCAGGAATTCGTAGAGGAACTCGTCGCCTAGAGGAAATAACTGTTCAAAAACAAGGACAAACGGGTTTGCGTCCTCCGCATCGCGAAAACCATCCCACACAAAACCAGCAGGCGTCTCACCGATACCGACGTAGAGCTCGCCACCTTCTGCGTTCGCAAAAGCTGAGATGCTCTGTGTCAACTTGGCCGGGGAGATCTCTTTCGCTTTGAAGTCGAGGAAGTGCCCTTCCGGCTGCAGCAATAGGCGATTCGCGTCTGCTTCTTCGATCTGTACAATGAGTATTGCCATCGTCCTTCCTACAGGTTGAATGCGGTTGGGGCACGGAACCACTCGAAGACTGCCGGCGAAATCGTGGATGGCGGCAAATCCCGGATGCCTATTGTTATGCTACAACTCCGGACAGACCTACGTCAGAGTTTATGATCACCGCCGAGCGTTTCCAACTGCTCCAGTCGGTCTGCAAGCGAGACTAGCTGGACGCCACGTTCGCGAGCCAATCGCGCGACGGCCCGGACCCACGTGGGTGGCGGTTCGCGATAGCTTCGCGTGTTTGGATCCAGGCGCGCCCGCTCAACCGAGTTTACGTGAGAACCACATGCCTCGGCGATATCAGCGACTGTCACGCGCTGGATAAGGAGATCAGTAGCTTCCTTGAAGTTCAACGGCCCTCTCGCTGTCAGGAGTGCGGTTGACATCCGGCAGGTTGTCAGGTATATTGCTGACAGCGGGGCACGAAAAGCAAGGCTGGCCGCTCCTCCGCCAAGAGAACACGGCCAGCCTTACACACGGAACGACCCGAAGGCCGCCCGCTCGCCAAAGCTGCCCTGCTGGAGGGCCCGGGTCAAGAGGATGGAGCCCACGATGCGCGACGACCCGAAGGATCCCACGCCCGCCGCCGCCGCAAAGCCCGGCTACACCATCGTAAAACAGACGAAGAGCCGCTGGTGGGAGGTGCGGGACCCAAACGATGAGCTGGTGTGCCTCACCGTCTACCGGAAGGGTGCGAGAGAGGTAGTACGGCGGCTCGCCGCCTAAACCGGACCAGGATTAAACCAACGGCAGCCGCGGGATGCGCTCCCTGCGACTGCCGCGATGCCTGCCTAGCGGCCTAACGACACAAGGGTCAGGGGTGCGGGGCCTTCGCGCAAGACTTTCGCCCCACCTGAGAGCATGCAAGGCCCCGCATCCACTGCAGCCGATTGTTAGGCCGCCGGCGTTGCACGAACGCCGCGCTCGCGTTACGGAGCGGGTGACGGGAGGGGCTGTTCGACTGCGGTAGTATTCTTTTCCTTGAGCGCACGTTCCACCCACTTGTGCTTGTACGGCTGGGCTAAGTCAAAGTGGTCAAACCACGTCTTCAATTCTTTCAGGTTCTCAGTAGCCGGATAGTCAACTGGAGCAAGCATTTTCTCAAAGTGGTTGAGATACCAGTAAAAGTAGATGCTTCCAAAAAGATCTGAGATCATCGCCTTAGAAACATATCCATACTTGATCGCTATCCAAAGCTTTTGGTAGAACTGGACGACTAACCATACGTCCCGTGATTCTGCGGGAAGAGTCTTGGTCAAATTCTCGAATGTGACCAAAGGGTGCTCTTTGAGAATTCGCGCTGCGTCCGCCCGGGCACGAGTGAACTCGCTATTGTTGAACTCAGCATGAAGATCGAATGTCAATCTTGCGCGATTTGAGCGCTGCTGAAGGGCTACACCACAGACGACAGCCGCGAATGTGGCGAACAACCCGATGAGAGCAGCTATAACCTGAGGATCCATAGCAACGCCTTTATGTGAGTAGGTCAAAGCGGCCTAACTTGTTGCTCAGTGGACGGAATTCCAGCCAACACCCCCGATCGAAGCGCTTGGCCGAATCCGCTCCATTCCAGATAATACTCGTCTCTCCGAACGGCAAGCACCAGTAAATCTCACCCACGTAATTCGATGCGTCGCATCCTGCCCCGGTGTTACGCGGATATGTACGCGCGGTGGCGGGATAACGCTCTTGTTCCGGGTGTTATCGCGAAGCAACGTGCCCCAACCCATCCCGTTCACTCCGTACCGTTGCGATTCGATGCCCGAGCCGAAGCTTCTGGACCAGGTGCGGCAGATCGCTCGCCTGAAGCATTTCAGCCTGCGCACGGAGCGGGCGTACGCGCAGTGGGTGTACCGGTTCGTGATGCACCACGGCAAGCGGCACCCGCGCGAGATGGGGGCGAAGGATATTCAGGCGTTACTCACCTGGCTCGCGGTGCAGCAGAACGTCTACCCCGCGCTGGGAGGCTGCCGCGTAGTGCCGGTCCGTGCGGGTGTCTCTGCTTCGTCTACCGGTGCCGTGCCCGCGCGTGCGCACGAACCCTGCGGCGTGTATACTTACGGGGATCCGAAACACCCCGCCGACAGGCGCAGCACAGGGAAGCACGCAGACATGAGCATCGCCGAGATCTTCGAGACGCTGGAGTACGGGCCCGCGCCCGAGAGCGCATCGCCCGCCACGCGCTGGCTCGACGAGCACGATCGCCAGACCGGCCTCTACATCGGCGGCGAGTGGCGCGACCCCGCCACGGGCGAGTGGTTCGACACCACCAATCCGGCGACGGCCAAGCCGCTCGCCCGCATCGCCCAGGCCGGCCGCGAAGACGTGGACGCGGCGGTCGCCGCCGCGCGCGCCGCGCTCCCCGCGTGGCAGGCGCTGGGAGGGCACGGCCGCGCGCGCTACCTGTACGCGCTCGCCCGGCAGGTGCAGAAGCACTCGCGCCTCTTCGCCGTGCTCGAATCGATGGACAACGGCAAGCCGATCCGCGAGAGCCGCGACATCGACATCCCCCTGGTCGCCCGGCACTTCTACCACCACGCCGGGTGGGCGCAGCTGATGGAGACGGACTCGGAGCTGCGCGACGCGGCGCCGGTGGGGGTGATCGGCCAGATCATCCCGTGGAACTTCCCGCTGCTGATGCTGTCGTGGAAGATCGCCCCGGCGCTGGCCATGGGGAACACGGTCGTGCTGAAGCCGGCCGAGTTCACCTCGCTCACCGCCATCCTCTTCGCCGAGATCTGCGACGAGGTGGGGCTGCCGCCGGGGGTGGTCAACCTGATCACCGGCGACGGGCGCACCGGCGCGCTGATGGTGGAGCACCCGGGCGTGGACAAGATCGCCTTCACCGGCAGCACCGACGTGGGGCGCATCATCCGCGTGGCCACGGCGGGGAGCGGCAAGAAGCTGTCGCTGGAGCTGGGCGGGAAGAGCCCGTTCGTGGTGTTCGAAGACGCCGACCTCGACAGCGTGGTGGAGGGCGTGGTCGACGCCATCTGGTTCAACCAGGGGCAGGTGTGCTGCGCCGGCAGCCGCATCCTGGCGCAGGAGGGGATCGCCGAGCGCCTTACCGAGAAGCTGCGCGCGCGGATGGAAACGCTGCGCGTGGGCGATCCGCTCGACAAGTCGGTGGACATCGGCGCCATCGTGGCCCCGGTGCAGCTGCAGAAGATCCAGGAGCTGGTGCAGCAGGGGGTGGACGAGGGCGCCACCATGTGGCAGCCCAGCTGGAGCTGCCCGCAGGAGGGGTGCTTCTTCCCCCCCACGCTGTTCACCGACGTCTCCCCGAGCTCCACCATCGCGCAGGTGGAGATCTTCGGCCCCGTGGTGGTGTCGATGACCTTCCGCACGCCGGCCGAGGCGGTGGAGCTGGCCAACAACACGCAGTACGGCCTGGCCAGCAGCGTGTGGACCGAGAACATCAACCTGGCGCTCGACATCGCCCCCAAGATCAAGGCGGGCACGGTGTGGGTGAACTGCACCAACGTGTTCGACGCGGCCAGCGGCTTCGGCGGCTACCGCGAGAGCGGCTACGGGCGCGAGGGCGGCCGCGAGGGGCTGTGGGAGTACGTGAAGCCGCGCTGGGCGGTGGAGGCCAAGAAGGCCGAGCGGAAGAAGGAGAAGGCGCCGAAGGCCGCGAAGGCCGACGACTCGCGCCCCTCCTTCGCCGGGCTCCCGCCCATCGACCGCACGGCCAAGATGTACATCGGCGGCAAGCAGGCGCGGCCCGACGGCGGCCTGTCGCTGGCGGTGCACGGCGCCGGCGGCCGGCTGATCAGCGAGGTGGCCCTGGGCAACCGCAAGGACGTGCGCAACGCGGTGGAGGCGGCGCACAAGGCCGCCGGCTGGGCGAAGCAGACCGGCCACGCCCGCGCGCAGATCCTGTACTACCTGGCCGAGAACCTGGCCGCCCGCACCGACGAGTTCACCCGCCGCATCGCGGGGATGACGGGCGATGAGGGCGCGGCCGCGCGCGAGGTGGACGCCACCATCCGCCGCCTGTACACCTACGCCGCCTGGGCCGACAAGTGGGACGGCGACGTGCACCACACGCCGCACCGCATGGTCACGCTGGCCATGAAGGAAGCCATCGGCGTGGTGGCCGTGGCCTGCCCCGACGAGGCGCCGCTGCTGGGCTTCGTCTCGCTTGTGGCTCCCGCGATCGCGATGGGCAACACGGTGGTCGCCATCCCCAGCGAGCGCTGGCCGCTGGCGGCGACCGACTTCTACCAGGTGCTCGACACCAGCGACGTGCCCGGCGGCGTGGTCAACATCGTCACCGGCAAGCGCGACGAGCTGGTGCAGACGCTGGCCGCCCACGACGACGTGGACAGCGTGTGGTACTTCGCGGGCGCCGAGGGGAGCGAGATGGTGGAGCGCCTGAGCGCCGGCAACATGAAGCGCACCTGGGTGGACTACGGCCACCCGCGCGACTGGATGAACCCCGAGCAGGGCGAGGGCGCCGAGTTCCTGCGCGAAGCCACCCACGTCAAGAACATCTGGGTGCCCTACGGCGAGTGAGCCGGGGCGTCCGATGTCCTGACGGAGAACGGCCGGAGCGCGCTGCGCCCCGGCCGTTCTGCCGCCCCTCATGCCCGATCGCGTGAAACGTTGATGGAAACATCGCAACGACCAACAGCGAAGTCTCACGCAGAGTCAGCAGAGTCAGCGGAGAAAACGGCTGTTCTCTGCTGACTCTGCTGACTCTGCGTGAGGCAGGCGTTTTCCCGAATCTGGTATCGGATGAAGCCGCTCAGGCGGGGACGGGTGGCGCCGCGATGCCGCTCACGGCCACCTTGCCGGCTTCCCTGGCGCGCGCGTCGAAGTGCGCCTGCACGCGCTTGAGGAAGAAGTCCCACGGGAAGTTGGGGCCGGGGTCCATGTGGTCGCTCTTCTGGAACACCTGCGACACCTGGCGGTGGCCCACGATCCCCTTCTGGCTCTTGTCGGCCAGCTGCGCGTTGCTGAGCTGGCGCACGGGGATGCCGTACTTGAGGCAGTACTGCGCGGTGGCGTTGGCGCCGCGGTCCAGCAGCAGCACGCCGTAGGGGTCCAGCCACTGCTCGCGCGTCTGCTTGGCGAAGCCGGTCAGCTCGATCTGGATGCCGTCGTTGTTGGCGCCCGGGGCGGCGAAGGCCACGTCGTTGTCCAGCACGCACTGCACGATGCTGTCGCTGTCCACGCAGATGTGCGCCGACGCCTGGCGGTCGGAGTTGGCGAAGTCCTTGGCGATCACCTCGGCCGCGGTGGTCGTTTCGGGAAACTCCATGTCGTGGATCACGACGAGCCGCACCGCGCGCTTGCCATCGATCTTCTTGAAGTTGCGCGCCTTGATGAACGGCCAGTTGTCGGTCTCGAACGCGTGGTCCATGGCGGTTCTCCCGCTGTTGAAGGTGCCCCGGTCAGCGGCCCCCACCTGCGGGGGGCGCGTTCCGCCAAGGTGCACCGGCAGACCGTAGGAGACAAGACTTTTGTGTCGGAGCGGGTCCGCGTCCGGGGCAGGCGGCTCGGGACGGAAGGAGATGCGGGCGGGCGGCGGCGTTGGGCGAGGGGTCAGAAGTCGTCGTCGTCGGCCGCTTCGGCGCCGTCGTCGTACAGGTTCTCCACCACCTGCACGGTGAAGGTGGCGACGGTGCCGCGGGGGCGCTCCATGGCGTAGCGCACGAAGTCGGGGAAGGCCAGCTCGTCCTCGGCCCCGCCGTTCTCGCGGATGCGGAAGGTGCGCTGGTACTCGGCGGGGGTGGAGTCGTACACGCGCTGCACCACCTCGATCAGCGCGCCGTCGATGTCGGCCAGGCGGTGCTCCAGCTCGCTCTTGGCCTGCGCATACCGCTCGCTCGCGTCGGCGGCGGCATCGATCGCCGCGCGCAGCTCGTCGTCGGCGCTGGTGCTCGGTTTCTTCGTCGCCATCGTCTTCCGCCGTACGGGTTCGCACCGGTTGAGTGCAGGGCGTGCGCAGAGATGTTCTACCGGTGGCGTATCGGGAGCGCAAGACGGCGAACGCCGTCCACGTTTGGAGGCGAGACGGTGCGAATCGCGTGACGTCATCCCGACGGCGCCGCTGGCCAGGTATTCTTCGCACCAGCTCCTGGCGCGGCCGAAGGATTTGCGGGCCTCGATCCGAGCGTCAGGCGGCCTGTTGCTCGCGGGCCGGCCACAGATCCTTCGGTCGCCGCCAGAATCCAGCGAGTGATTCGGGCTCGGCGCAGCGGCGACGCCCAGGATGACAGCTTCCGGGTGGGGAATGTCACGGCCACTGCCTGGACAGGGTATGATCCGATGTTGCGCACGACCACAACCTCCGGGATGACGGGATGATCGGGTACGTGCTGGACCTGGTGGGCGTCGCGGTGTTCGCGGTGAGCGGGGCGCTGGCGGCGGGGCGGAAGAGCCTGGACCTGCTGGGCGTGGTGGTGGTCGCCACGGCCACGGCGGTGGGCGGCGGCACGCTGCGCGACCTGCTGCTCGACCGGCACCCCATCTTCTGGGTGAGCGACCCTGCGTATCTGGCGACCATCGTGGCGGCGGCGCTGCTCACGGTGGCGTGGTCACGCGCGCGGCGGCCGCCGGGCAACGCGCTGCTGGTGGCCGACGCGCTGGGGCTGGCACTGTTCAGCATCGCCGGCGCGCGGATCGCCGAGGCGGCGGGGGTGCCGGCGTCGCTGGTGGTGGTGATGGGCGCGCTCACCGGCGCGGCCGGCGGCGCCGTGCGCGACGTGCTCACCGCCGAGATCCCCCTCATCCTCCGCCGCGACGTCTACGCCACCGCGTCCATCCTGGGCGTGTGCGTCTACCTGGCCCTGCAGTCACTGGGGGTGGATCGGTCCATCTGCACGGTGGCGGGGATGGTGGCGGTGGCGGCGCTCCGGCTGGCCGCCATCTTCCGCGGCCTGCACCTCCCCGTGTTCAGCTTGGCCGACAAGGAGGACGCAGGCTCCGCGGAGCCGTGACGCGGCCGCTAAGGCGGCGACACCGGCCCCTCCCGCACCGTGTGGCAGATTGTCAGACGTAGGTCCAGGTGGCACGACGTATGCGTTAGCCGGGTGATGCGGGGAGGCTGTCTGGGTGGGGCGGCCGAGCCGTGTGGACGGGCGGGGGAGTGCGAGTGATTACTCGCGCTCCCCCGTTTTTCATCTCCGCGATCTGAGTCGGTCGACCCGCCGGACGATGGGACGGCGGCCGTCGTTTCCAGCAGCCGGCGTCAATCCCGGCCCAGCGCGCTCAGCAGCTCGTCCATGGCGATGGAGCAGCCGCGCGCCTCGGCGCCCTGCGCGCGGCCGATCACGCGGAAGCCGGCGGGGGTGGTGAAACCCAGGTCGGCCGTCTGGATCGCCATCACCGAGTTGAGGTTCGCCAGGTCGTAGTGCCGCAGCACGCCCACCTCGCCGTGCGGTAGCGGGCGCAGCGTCTCGGGGTCGGCGGCCTGCGTGCGCACCCAGGGGGGCGCCACGTGCAGGCGCTGGTCGACCGGAGCCGCGCTCCCCGCCGCGCCGTCGTAGTACTGCGAGCTCATCTCCGTCATCCCGTACTCGTTCACGCACCACCGCGGCGCGATCCCCAGCCGGTCTTCGATGGCGGCGTACAGCTCCGCGCGGGTGACCTCGCGCGAGCGGCCCTTGAACCCGCCCGTGTCCATCACCCGCGACCCTTCGGGGAGATGGAACCGCTCGCCCGCCGCCGCCAGCGCGTCCAGCCAGTGCACGAATGCGAACGCCGTCCCCGGGATGCAGACGGGCGTCCCCTCCGCCTCGGCCGCGCGGAGGGCGTGGTGCAGGTCGTCGTGCGCGATGCCGCCGTCGGCGCTCACGAACCAGCCGCTCCCCGGCGCCGCGAAGTCGCGCATCACCTCGCCGATCATGTGCGAGAGCGACGAGTCGGGCAGGTCTTCCGGCGCGGGGACGAGGGAGAGGACCAGCGGCCGCGCGCCATCCGGCAGCAGGTGCGCCGAGAAGCCGGCGCGCAGGGCGGCGTCGTAGAGCGCGAGCGTGGGCACGTAGTGCGTTCCGCGGCGCTCGCGGCCGCGCGTGGTGCCGCTGGTGCGGAAGACGGCCTGCGCGCCGGCCGGCTCGCCGCAGACCAGCGCGGTCGCCTTGAACGCGTCGGTCGGCACGGCGGGGATCTCGCTCCACCCGCCCAGCGTGCCGGGCGTGACCCCGCGGCGGTCGCAGTAGGCGCGGTACGGGGCGTTGCAGGCGTACTGGTGCGCGAACACCGCCCGGGCGAGCGCGTCGAACTCCGCGTCGCTGGGCGGTGCGAGCGCGCCGCGGGCGATCACCCCCAGCAGGCGCGATTGAAGTTCGGCGGCCTCGGTCAACGATTCAGCGGTCTGATGATGAAACGATGCGGCCAGGGAGAAGTGCGCCTTGTCGTCCGACGGCCGGACGGACGGATACGCGCCGCAGCAAGGCTCGCTGTCCCTTGTCCCCTGTCCCCTATCCCCTATCCCCTATCCCCTATCTCCTATCCCCTATCCCCTATCCCCTATCCCCTATCCCCTATCCCCCGTCCCCTGCTGTTCCTACCAGCCCTCGCGCTCGCGCAATGCCACGACGTGCGCCACGTGGTGCCGGCTGTGCCAGGCGTACAGGCCCAGGAGGAAGTCCAGCCCGATCTCGCCCCAGTCCGGGTGGCGCAGGGTGCGGGCCCACTGCTCCGTGTCCAGCGCGCGAAGCAGCAGCACCCAGCGCTCGTGCAGCGCATCCAGCAGCGCCAGCGACGTTTCGATGGGCGTGTCGAGCGAGTCGGGGAGCCGCGCCCACTCGGCTTCCTCGTACGTCTTGATGAGCGGCACGCTCTCGGTCAACGCCAGCTTCATGCGGACGTAGGCGTTCATGTGGCTGTCGGGCACGTGGTGCACCACCTGCCGCACCGTCCAGCCGCCCGGGCGATACGGCGTGTCGAGCTGCTCGTCGGTCAGCCCGTCCACCGCCGCGTGCAGCCTCGCCGGCATCTCGGCGATCTGGCCGATCCACTCGGCGCGCTGCCCCGCGTCCACCTGCGCGACGGGCGTGTACTTTCCCACCGGGTAGCGCAGGTCACCGGCCACCGTAGCCATCCGCTCCTCCCGTTCCGTGTAAGCGTGTGCTGTCCACGCGCGACAACGTATGGCCGCGCGCGAACGTGCGCGAGGCGGCGTTCGGGACGATGCGCGAGAGGATCGGGACGCCTGGGTGGATCGGGACGTCCGCGCGAACGTCGGGGGCCGCGCCGAACCGGAGGAGGCTAAACGAGGGCGAGAAGCAGGCCATTACGCAGGACGCCCGCCCCGCAGCCCGCGAAGGCGGACTTCCCGGTTTTCCAGCCGCCGGTTTCAACCGGCGGACGTTGGTCGGCGGACTCGGCGGACTCGGCGGACTCGGCGGACTCGGCGGACTCGGCGGACTCGGCGGACTCGGCGGCCGCGGCAGAGGTCGGCTCCCGCAGACGCTTCGAGGACGAAGCATCTTCTCGATCGTCCGCATCCTCGAACGACAACGGGCCCGCCTCCTTTCGGAGCCGGGCCCGTTCCTGCCGGCCGCGGGGACTTTGCACCGCGCGGCGTCTACCGCTTGTACGTGGCCAGCAGCACGCCCAGGTTCTGCTGCACGCCGCGGGCGCCCGAGGTGCCCTTGCCGTTGTACAGCATCGAGAACACCACCAGCTCGCCGTCGGCGGTCTTCACGAAGCCCGAGAGGGTGCGCACGTTGCGGATGTAGCCGGTCTTGGCGTGCAGGTTCCCTGCCGCGGGCGTGCCCACGAACATGCGGTTGAGCGTGCCGCCCGGCTTCCCCGCCACCGGCAGCGACTCGTGGTACAGGTGCGACCACGGCTGCTGGTTCGCGAAGTTCAGCGCCTGCACCAGCCCGAACGCGCTGGTGCGGTTGTCGGCCGAAAGCCCCGAGCCGTCGGCCTGGTGGATCTGCCCCTGCGGCACGCCGGCCTGCTCCAGGAAGAACTTCGCCGACGCCGGCCCGCCCTTCTGGTAGCTCCCCTCGCCGGTGGACTTCGCGGCCGCGGCCTTCCAGAAGTGCTCGGCGAAGAAGTTGTCGGAGTGGCGGTTGGCCTGGGGGATCATCTCGCCCAGGGTGATGCTGTAGTGGCGGTGCACCAGCTTGGCCCCAGCGGGCGTCTTGCCCAGCCGCACCGGCCCCGCCACGGTGATCCCCGCCTCCTGCAGCGCCTGCCGCAGCGCCGAGGGCGCCAGCAGCGCGGGCTCGTTGGCGCCCACGCCGTAGCGGCTGCCGCGCCCGCCCGGCGCCCCGCGCACGATGATGGTGTCGTTGTCGGGCTTGCGCACCGCCACGGCCCGGCCGCCGCGCTGCGTCCACACCACGGGGATCGCGGCGTCCTTCGGGAAGGTCTGCACCTGCCCGTTCTCGAACTCCACCCACAGCATGTTGCGGTTGAAGGGGAGCCCGCTCACGGTGGGCGCGTACTGCGCGGCGCCGTTGCCGGTGTCCCTGGGCCAATTGGGCCCGTGGTGCGCGCCGTCGTCGATGGTGGCGTCGGCCACGATGCCGCCCTGCACCTGCGTCACGCCCTTGCGCTTGAGCGCCTCGGCCATGATGCGCAGCGTCTTCATCGGGTCGCGGTCGTACGACGGGTAGCCGAACGCCGGGTCGCCCGAGCCGCGCAGCACCAGGTCGCCCTGCAGCACGCCGCCCGCGATGGGGCCGGTGGCCAGCAGGTCGGTGGGGAAGCGGTACTCGGGGCCCAGCATCTCCAGCGCCCACACGGTGCTGTACACCTTGTTGTTGGACGCCGGCACCCGCGGCTGGTCGCCGTTGATGGTGAACAGCGTCTGCTGCCGGTCGACCGAGTAGGCCATCACGCTCCACTCCGCCGCCCCGCTCCCCACGATGGCCTCGGCCTGCGCCTGCAGCGGGCCGGGGGTGGTGGCGGCCGCGGCGGGGATGTGGCGCACCGCGCGGTCGGGCGCGGCGGCGGCCACCTCCTCGGCGGCGCGCATGCGGGCCGCGTCGTCCACGGCCTCGGCGCGGGTGCCGTAGACGGCGAAGCCGCCGCTCGCCACGGCCACCACCAGGCCGCCTGCCAGGATCACGGTACTGCTCGACTTCATCGTGCGCTCCTGCGGGAGAAACGATTCACGCGGCGGCTCACGCCACCACCGCCTGCGGCTGCGTGTCGGCCGGCGATGCCGCGGCCACGGCCGCGGGCTCCAGCACCGGTGTGGCCGGCGAGGGCGCGACCTCCACCCCGTGCGCATGCTCGTGGTGAGAGTGGTCGCCGCCGCGGGCCTCCACCAGCTCCTCCAGCATCATCTGCTGGAGGCGGAAGCTGGAGCGGGTGTTCTCTTCCACGTCGATCAGCAGCTCGAAGAGCCCGGCCGCGGCGAACATCACCACCGTGATCACGATGGCACCCACGAACAGCACCGAGTTCTGTCCCGTGGTGCCGCTGCCGCTGCCCAGCCCCGAGAAGAAGACCAGGCCGCCCAGCATCAGGATGATCACGCCCAGGAAGCGCATCACCTTCAGCAGCACGCGGAAGGAGCCGTAGCGCTGCTCCACGCCGGCCAGCCGCCGGGGCGCGCGCCGCTCCTTGAGCAGGGCCCCGCACTTGGGGCAGCGATCTACGGTGGGGTCGTCTACGGTGGTCCCGCACTGGGTGCACTGTACGGGTGTGCTGAACAGATGAAGGCTCATGGCGCCGCCGAGGTTCGCGTGTGCCCGGGTCCCCGCACCCGTTCAGGGCGCGCGGGGCGCGGGCAGGTTGGTACTCCGAGTTCCCCGTTACGGGAGCAACGCCCGTGCCACCGAAACTGTTGAAGGCGGCAGTTTTACGCGCCTGTTGCAGAGGGTGGGTCAAGGATGGTGGGAGACGTGCGCCCGCATGGCAGGAAAGGTCGACGCAGCTGCCCGAAACTCCAGGCGGGAGCCCCACTTGACGGGAGTTCGAATTTCGTCTGCACCGCCTTCACCACCGGCGCGATCGATCCATCCCCGCCGGCGGGCGGGGGTTCCTGAGGCACCCCCAGGCTGATCATCCCGCCTGCTGCCTATCCCTCCAGGTCGCACCACCGCAGCAGCGCGCGCAGCGGCGGCAGGCCGTCGTGGTGCCACCAGGGCGGCGGCCACGCCATCTCGCCCAGCGGCGACAAGCGGCTGGCGCCCAGCCGCCCCAGCGCCACCGCGAGCGCCTCGGTCTCCTCAGCCCCCGCGGCGATGCCCACGGTCTGCAGCACCTCGCCGTATTCCGCCATCAGCGCCGGAACGTCCGCGAGCGACGCGACCGGCTTCACCCGCACCACGCGGTTCAGGCAGCTCGCCTCGAACGCTGGCTCGGGATCGTAGATGACCGTCCATGCCGTACCCGGGTCGGACGCGTGCAGCTCCACCCCCGCGCCGAACTCGGCCTCGCCGCGCAGCTGCCGGATCGCCGATGCCTCGCCGGGGGCCAGCGGGCCGCGCGGAAGCTCGCGCTCCACCGCCTCCATCGCCGGCGCCAGCAGCGCCGCCCACTCGCTGGGGGAGACGGCGCCGCCCTCTTCCACGTAGAACACGTGCGGGGAGACGCACCCCTGCTGGTCGAAGGTGGACGCGTCCAGCGCCGCCGCCCGCGCAGCCTCCTCGGCCGAGCCGGCGTTCAGCCGCGAGCGGCCCACCACGCCGAACGACAGCCTGGGCCCATAGCCCAGGAAGCGTGCGGCGGGCGGTGCCTGTGCGCGGATCGCTTCGATCGCGGCGCGCCCGCCGTACGCGATCACCGCGTCGGCCTGCTCCAGCGCGGCGCGCTCCATCTCCACGTCGCCGCCGGGCCAGTAGGTCACGGCCAGGCAGGCGCCCAGCTCCGCGTCTTCCTCCGCCACGGCGCGGGCGAACAGGGCGGGGAGCAGCGGCTCGCCCTGCGCCGTCTTCCCCAGCGACGCCGATTTCACCAGCAGCGCGCGGACCAGCGAGGTGACTGCCACGCCCGGCACGTTGCCGCTGAACACGTGCGCCGCCAGCCGCGGCCCGACCGCCATCGTCCTTCCCCGGCCGTCCGGAACCTGCGCGAAGCCGTCCAGCAGGCGCCGATCGCCGATCTCGGCCGAGAGCAGGGCGTGGAGCCGGTCCGCGCGCCAGTCCGCCGCCATCCGGTCGAGCACGCGGCCGATCATCGCCGGCGAGTAGCGGGTGATGGCGGGCAGCGCGCGCTCCGCCGTCTGCCGCAGCGGGTCGGCGCCGTCCAGCAGCCGTGCCGCCACCCGGTCGATCACGCCGATGATCTCGTCGACGGGCCGATCGACCAGCCACCGCTCGCGTGCCTGGGCCAGCGCGCGCACCTGCTCGCGCAGCAGCGCGGGCGTGAGCTGGGGGATGCGAAGCTCCAACGCGCTCTCCCCCTCGCCGAACGGCCACGTGGTCGTCGGGAAATCGCGGAGGCCGGGAAGGTGGAACGCGTCGATCATCGGTCCGCGCAGTTCAAGGTTTCGGTGGAGGGTGAGACGGAGGCGCGGACACGTCGCCGGCCAAAGCTACCACGCGCCGCGCGAGGAAGCACGGCGGCGCCGGGCGAATCATCGCCGCGGCGCCGAGCCGTCCATTGGTTTCCGGCAGATGGGGCCACGCCGATTAGCCCGGCGAACCCGGGGAGCGGCCGGGTTGGCGTCAGCGCCGCCGGCGGCGCGCCTTGCGTGCGGATGGCCCCGAGCTGGTCGCGGCGGCCGGGGCGTCGCGCTCCAGCCGCTCCACGGTGATGTAGGCCACCGTGTCCCACGCGTTGTGGATGCCGATGAAGAGGAGGAGCAGGGTCGTCGCGGCGATCACGGACAGAGCGTCGGAGATGTCGGACCCCAGCGTCAGCGCCCCGGCCGCCAGGCCGCCGTAGGCCACCAGCGGAAGCACCACGTGCCACACCCAGTCTTCCAGCACGGGCTGGTACGCCCTTTGGCTGCGTGCGCGCAGCAGCACGAGAAGGCCGTACAGCAGCCCCATCATCCCGGCCGCGAGCACCGACCCGCGCAGCAGCTCCAGCTCCATCGTTCGCCACGGCGCGCTGAGCATGGCCGAGAGCAGCAGCGCCGCGGAGAAGTGCACCACCGTGGGCGTGCCGAACGTGCCGAGGGTGGCCGACGCGGCGTCGCGCGTCTGCGCGCCGGGAGGCCGGGCGTCGTTCATCAGCGTGGTGACCACGAACTGCAGCCCCGTGAGCGCCGCCGCCGCCGACCCGGTGATCACGTAGAAGGTGTCCCACGGCGCCAGCGCCGCGTGCAAGGTGTCCTCCATCATCATCCCTCCCCTGGTCGGATCCGGGCTCGGTGGACGGCTTCCAGGCAATGCGCGGTGATCAGCTTCCCGCGCGCCCGATCGTAGCCGGAGACGCGGAAAAGTACCATCCGGCGCAAGTAGCGGCACGAGATGCAGGGTGGTGCGGCACACCGGCGCCAAACCGTCATCACGGACGGCCCCGGCCACCGGAGTCGCGAAAAAGCGGGGCGGAGACTTCGAATCTCCGCCCCGCTTCACGTGCGTCTAACGCCTGGATCGTCCGCCTACAGGAAATCCCAGAAGCTGGGGTTGGCCTCGATCATCAGCTCCCACCGGCCGCCGGAGCTGAGCCCCCGAGCCACGTCCACCCGCAGGATGTCGTAGAAGATGCCGACGCCCGCGCCCACGCTGACCTTGGGCGCGTCCATGGGCACGGCGCCCCAGCGGGCCAGCGCGTCGGCGCCGGGCCCACCCGCGTCTGCCCACCCCGCCGCGCCGAAGAGGCGGCCGCGGAGAAACGGCGAGCGCACGTCGGTGGAGAGCGTGGTGCGCAGGGTGGCGAAGCGGTCGCCGCCATAGGCGCGGAAGGCGTAGCCGGGCACCGTCCCCCGCCCGCCGATCAGGTACAGCGCCTGCGCCGGCAGCGTCCCCGCCGCCGCCCCGGCGCTGAAGCCCGCCTCCAGCCGCGTGCCACCGCTCGGCCAGCGCCGCGTGAGCCCCACGTCCAGCCGCGGCCGGAAGAAGTCGGCGGCGGAGCGGTCGGCCGCGAGACCGGCGGTGTCCTCGTCCAGCGCCAGGTGCCCGCCGTCCACGCCGACGGTGGCGTTCCATGCCACGGCCTTCCCTGAGGGAGACGCGTGGGTCAGCGACACGGCGCCACCCAGCATCACCCCGTCGTCGATGGGCGGCACGGGGCGGAAGTCGCCGAACGCGCTCTGCCCGGTCTGCAGCGTCGCGCTGCGCTGGTCCTCGGCGCGGGCGGTGAAGGTGCCCGTCCACCCGGCGAACACGGGGCGCCGCAGGTCGACGCGGCCGCCGCTGGCGTAGAACAGGTCCGAGTAGTCGCGCCCGGCCAGCGCCGACGACAGAGTGTTCATCGCCCCCGAGATCACCGGGCCCACGGCGATGTCGCGCGGCTGGTTGAGGTACCCCGAGCCGCTGAGCCGGAACCCCGGCCTGGTCAGCGCCGCGTCGCCGCGCGCCAGCGGATGCATGGGGCCGAACGCCCACCCGCCGTACGCGCCCAGCGCCAGCTGCTCGCGCGGGCTGCTGCGCACGCCGAAGCCCACCGCCAGCCCCTCGGCGCGGTTGTAGCGCGCGATGGTGGAGGCGGCGGGCACGTCCAGGCGCGTGGTGGGCAGGCCGCTCAGCGCGTGCTCGCGGATCATCTCGGCCGCCTCGCGCCGCACCTCGCCCAGCTCGCGCTCGGGGCCGATCCCCTGCTCGCGCAGCTCGGCGTCGATCCCCTGCTCGAAGGCGAAGGCGCGCGCCTGCGAGGTGGGCACCGACACCACGCGCGGCCCCTGGAAGCGCCAGTCGGGGAGCCCCTGGTTGAAGCGGTAGCCGTTGACCGTCATCGTTCCGCGGATCACGCCCCCCGCGGGAAAGCCCAGCTCGGGGAGCTGCCGCCGGATCTCCACCTGCTGGCGGGCGGGGAGCCAGAAGCGCCCTTTGTACAGCCCGTTCTCCAGCGAGATGTTGATGTAGTCGAGCTGGCGGTCCACGTAGCTGCTGCGGGTGAAGGTGAACTCCATCCGCACGATGTCACCCTGCCGCTGGTCCACGTAGACGGCGCCCACCAGCGCGTGCTGCGAGCCGTCGCGGGGGCGCACGTCCAGCCGGTACACGCGCACCGGCTCGCCCGCGCCGGGCACCCGGATGGTGAGCGAGTCGGCCAGGCGGTAGTCGTAGAAGCCGGGGCCGCGCGCCGCCGCCGGGTGCAGCACGTCGCTCACCTCGTCGCCGTCGCCGATGCGGATCAGGTCGCCGAAGTTGTCCTGCACCACGGCCAGGTGGTCCAGGTGGTAGTGGATGCTGGTGGGGAGGCTCTTGCGGTCGCGCAGCCCCACGATCACCTGCTTGGTCTGGTTGGGCGCCTTCCAGAACACCTGCAGCGCCACCTGGTCGGTCTTCACCAGGGTGCGCTCGTCGATGTCGCGCCGGTCGAGGTAGAAGTAGATGAAGCCGCGCGCGTCGGCCTGGTAGTCGGCCATCCCCGTGTCGGACAGCGCCTGGGTGCGGCGCGTCTGCGCGCGCTGGACCAGGTCCAGCGCGCGGGGGGTGTTCCAGCCGGGCTCCTGCGCGGCGGCCGGCAGCGCGAGCAGGGCCGCCAGCGCGGCGGCCCACGGGGCGAATCGCCGTTTCATGACAGGAAAGATACCTCCGCTACCGCCATCAACGGAACCGGGTCCGGGGCATGCCCGGACCCGGCTCATCCATGCACGTCTCCCCACCCGTCACCGGCTCACGCGCAGCCCCCCGTGCTGAACGTGGCCGAGAGCAGGCCGGTGATCCGCTCGGCCAGCCCTTCCTCGCTGATCCCCGCGGCGCGCGCATAGTCGGCGCGGCGCACGGTGTAGAAGAAGTCGGGGATGGCCGTGAGCGTGCGCGGGCTGGCGGTGAAGCGCAGCCGCAGCTGGGGCGGCAGCAGCAGCTCGTTGCGCACGTCGCTGGTCGTCTCGTCGGGCACGGTCAGGAGGATGTCTTCGGTGCCCAGCGAAAGCGGGCTGCGCAGGTCCTGCGTGAAGTTGTCGCTGCGCCGCGTGTACAGAAGCTGGTAGCCCGCCGCCTGGCTGCTGATGGTGAGCGACGGCGCCTGCTTGGGGGCGGGCGGCGCCGGGCTCACCACCGTGGCCAGCAGGTTGGCGACCGGCAGCGCCGTCTGGTTGGGCTGGAATTTCAGCGAGCACACGTTGTACACCCCCGACACCTGGGCCAGGGTCAGCTTGGGGTCTGGGGTCGTTCCCCCGTCTCCGCCACATGCGGCCGCCGTGGCGAGGGCGGCGAGCGGAACCAGGCGGGCGAGCAGGGACAGCGGACGCATCGTCATCGACTCCAGGATCGGTCAGTGGGCGCCGTAGAGGCAGGTTCGCCCCCCTTTACCCTCGTTTGCCCGCGCGGGTTTCAACGGGTTCGTCCAGACGACGTTCTGCGTCTGGCGAGGCCATCGCTTCGAGGGAGCCATCGATCTACTGCATGTCCACGCTCGTTGACAATTCCAGCTTTGTACGCGTACGTCGACATAATGGAAGACGTCGCGTTCGGCGACATCACGTCGATCGGGGGAGCACCATGTGGGTTGATATGCCGGACGATCTGGCGCGTCTGGTCCGCGACCGCCGAAGAGCGATGAGGTGGTCGCAGCAGGAGCTAGCCCGACGTGCTGGTGTGTCGCGGCAGTGGATCGTGGCGCTCGAGGGCGCGAAGCCCACTACGGAGCTCGGCCTGGTTCTCAAAACCCTTGCCGTCCTCGGACTCAGGGTCGACGTGCGGGAGCTCGCCCTCGAGCCCGCGATCGCCGCGGCGCTCGACAGCGCGGCGGCCGATCTGGCGAGCCGCACCCACAGCGGTGGCAGCGGAATGCGGCGCTTGAGCACGGCAGTGGCACGCGCTGCGGCTCCCGTTCCACGCGCGCCGATGCCGGAGAAGAAACCGCGTGAAGACAGGTAAATGGTCGGTGTCAGGAGCGAAAATGAAAGGCAGCCATTACAACTGCTCCGGATGACCAACGCTACACGGGCGACTGCGGCGTACCCTCACCCGTGGTGCGTCACCGTCAGGAACACGTCGTACAGCGCGTGCGTCCACGCGGCGATGCCGAAGCCGCGGGCGATGAACAGCGCGTTCAGCGCCAGCCCCGCCACGAAGCGGAACATGAACGACGGCACCTGGAACGCCTCGCCGTAGGGGCCCACGTAGTGGAAGGCCGAGAACACCAGCGCGGCCAGGATCGCCGCGTAGATCCGCGCCGGCTTCTTCTGCAGCCCCGCGGAGAGGAAGAGGGCCAGGAGCCCGCCGACCAGGACGACGCGGAAGAGCAGCTCCTCGTACAGCCCGGCCCCCAGCGACAGGACGATGCCGTCCATCAGCGGCAGCCGGCTCAGCACGCCGGTGCCGCCCGCGAGCTGCCAGTTGCCCAGCAGCCACTGGGTGAGCGTGCCCACCACCATCCCGAAGAGAAGCGCGTACACCACGCTCTCGGCGGCCATCCCCACGAACACGCCGCCCTGCAGCGGCACCTTCTCGCGCCGCCGCTCGCGCACGATCAGCACCACCGCGATCACCGCCAGCACCGCGGTGAACCCCAGCGTTCCGTGGACGCCGCCCACCGACAACACGCTGCGCAGCAGCACGTCGGCGCCGTTGCGCAGCCCCCGTGACGAGCTGCTGATCATGGTGGCGCCCACCTCGTACGCCAGCAGCAGCGGGAGCACGAAAAGGAGCGAGTAGGTGTGCTTGCGAGTGAGCTGAAAGTAGCGTGGCATTGCGTCGTGGCGGTGCGGCGAGCCGGGCGTGGCCTGGCGATTGCTCCATTACGGCCCGTGAACGCGCGGCCGCTGCTGCAATCTACAACGCCTCAGCGGTACCGAAAGTTTCGCCAGGGGCCAGGGAAGACGGTGGCAAGATCCGGACGGGGCGGTGCAGGGTGGAGGCGGGGGCTGGCAGCGGCGGTGGCGATGCCGGTGCTGGCCGGCGCGTGCAGCTTCTTCCAGCACGAGGTGGTGGAGACGCCCGCGCAGGTGGCCGCCCGCCAGAGCGACGACGCGCGCATCCAGCGCGAGGTGGAGGCGCGCCTGGCCGCCGAGCCCATCATCGGGCCCGGGCGGGTGCGGGTGGCGGTGGAGGCGGGCGAAGTGGGGCTGTTCGGCTCCGTGAGTGGCCTGGGCGCGCTGCGCTGCGCCGAGCGCAACGCCGAGCTGGTGCGCGGCGTGCGCCTGGTGATCGACCAGCTGGTGCTCGACCCCGGGCCTCGCGACGCCCGCTGCCTGGCTCCGCGCGTCTTCGGCTCGGGCAGCTGACCCTCACGTCACCCGGTCTCCTCCGTCACCCCTCGAACGCCTTGATCCTGCCATGGCGACCAAGCTCGACAAGCCGCTGAAGCGCGAGGTGGAGGTCGACGGCACCGCCTACGTGGTCACCCTCGCCCCCGAGGGGCTTCGACTGGTGCAGAAGGGGAAGCGCAAGGGGATCGACCTCACCTGGCACGACATGGTGAGCGGCGACGCGGCGCTGGCCGCCGGGCTGCGCGCCTCGCTCGACCGACTTCCCGGCTGACCCGCACCGCCGCTCTCCCGACGTACCTCCTCAGCCCGAGACCGGCACCGTGACGGCCACCGTCTCGGGGTCGCAGCTGCTGCCGCAGCTCAGGATCGGGCACTCCGACTGGTTGCTCATGCACGGGCCGGTGCACTCGCTGTCGCGCGCGGGCAGGTCGGCCACGGTGACCACGCCCAGCTGCTGCGCGCCCCGCACCGTTCCGCGCGCGGTGGAGGTGGCGGCGGTGAGGAACGATTCCACGCGCAGGGTCTCGGGGTCCAGCGTCAGCTTGCGCATTGGGTTCTCCGGGTCGGGTTGGGTGATGAAGGGGACGGCTGATTGCGAGCGCATGCGGATCCTCATCACGGCGAGGATTCATCTCCACCGTGGGGGAATGCGTGCGCCACGGCTTGGAGTTTAGGGCCGCGGCGGGGAGATGGGAAGCGGTGTGATTTCGGCGGGAACCGCTGCGCGGCCGGTTTTGGTTTCACGGCTCGAGGGATGATCGGCCACCGTGTCCGTCCAACAGGACCCGCGCGTGGGGAAGGTGACCGGACGGCGCGAACGCGTTAGACTTGTGGCCATCCCGCACGAAATCATGGAGCCGCGCCCTTGTCCCGACGTCCACCCCGCAAACGCACGCGCCCGACCCGCCGCCACGCCCCGCGCCTGAAGCTGCGCGTGGGGCGGCGCGCGTGGGTCGTGCTCGCGGCGGCCGTGTTGCTGGTGGTGTTTCCGCCCACGCGCGCCCTGCTGGTGCGTGCCGGCCACGCCGCCGCGCGCGCCGTGGCCGCCGCCCGCGCGGCCGAGGCGCGCGAGCGGGTGGTGGCGGCGTATGCCCGCAAGTACGGCATCGGGCGCGACATGGCCGACGCCATCGAGCGCGCCGCGCGGGCCGAGCGGGTGGAGACGGAGCTGGCGTTCCGGCTGGTGCGCGTGGAGAGCGCCTTCAACCCGCGCGCGCTGAGCCCCGTGGGCGCCATCGGCCTGACCCAGCTGATGCTGCCCACCGCGATGGAGCTGCAGCCCGGCATCACCCGCGACCGCCTGTACGATCGCGACACCAACCTGCGGCTGGGTTTCCGCTACTTCCGCCGCCTCCTGCGCTTCTACGGCGGCGACGTGCGCACGGCGTTGCACGCGTACAACCGCGGCATGGGCACCGTGGCCCGCATTCGCAAGGCGGGCGGCGACCCCGCCAACGGCTATGCGCGCAAGGTGCTGGGCGGCCCCGGCGCCTCCCCCGTGGGCCCCGTGCCGCCGCCCGACTCGGCCCCCGTCGATTCCTTCCCCGCGCGCATGGACGAGCTCGCGCCGGTGCGGCTGCCCGCGGGGATGTAGCCGCCCGCGCAGTCTGCACAGGTGCCTCGGCGGAATCTCACGATCATCAGTCCAAGAATGCGGTGCTGCTCCGGCCGAGATCGTTCGGCTCGGCCCAGGTAGATCCATGAACGGGAAATTCGGAAAAAAAAAGGGTAGGACGAGGAGTGGCGGGCGCGTCGTTGGATCCTAAGCTTCTCGCGTCGGTTAAGCGTGATTCAGATTGGCACGGCTCGGATTTCTGCAACGTAATCGATTGTGCAACTCGCATTTTGTCCTCCCAGGTGGTCGCGCACTTCCGAGATAAACGTCTGTAGATTAATCTTACGGGCTACTCGGGCGCAGCGGCGGGGGGGGGGCATCTCTCACGCAGGTGAGAGTCTCGCCCGTATCTGCGCCTGCATCCCGCCAATTTTCGTAGTTCCCCTTTTTCTTCCATAGGACCCCCGAATGAAGTACGCAGGCAAACTGTCCCTCCTGGGCCTGCTGGCGCTGTCGGCCGCATGCGGCGGCGACGGCACCGGCAGCGGCAACGGCAACAAGCCCGGCGCCCCCGCGGCCATCACCGCCAGCGCGGGCACCGGGCAGACCGCCGCCGCCGGCGCGCCGCTCCCCACCGCCCCCGGCGTGCACGTGGCCGATGCCAAGGGCCGCCCCACGCCCGGCGTCACCGTGACCTGGGCGGTCACGGCCGGCGGCGGCTCGGCCAACCCCGGCACCAGCACCACCGACGCAAACGGCAACGCCACCACCACCTGGACGCTGGGCGGCGCGCTGGGCGCGCAGAGCCTGGCCGCCACCGTGGCCGGCGTCACCCCGCTGGGCTTCACCGCCACCGCCACGGCGGCGGCACCCGCGGCGCTCACCATCGTGGCCGGCAACGCGCAGACCGGCACGGTGGGCACGGCCGTTCCCGTGGCGCCGGCCGTGAAGGTGGCCGACGCGTTCGGCAACCCGGTGGCCAACGTGGCCGTGGCCTTCGCCGTGGTGAGCGGCGGCGGCACCGTCACGGGTGCCACCGGCACCACCAACGCGCAGGGGATCGCCACGGCGGGCGGGTGGACGCTGGGCACCCTCGCCGGCCCCAACACCCTCAAGGCGACGACCGCGGGGCTCGCCGAGCTGAACTTCACCGCCACCGGCACCGCGGGGCCGGCGGCGCAGGTGGCCGTGCTCGCGGGCGGCTCGCAGCTCGCCATCGCGCGCGAGCAGCAGGCGCAGGACGTGGTGTTCGCGGTGAACGACGCGTACGGCAACCCGGTGCCCAACGCCACCGTCACCTTCACCGCGTCGGGCGGCACGGTGGCGCCGTCCACCGGCGTGACCATCGCCAACGGCACCGTGTCCACGCGCCTGACCGTGGGCGACGCGCAGACGTCCGAGCTGGTGAGCATCACCGCGTCGGCCAACGGCGCGGCCGCCCCGGTGTCGGGGGCCGCGAAGTTCTACGCCCGCCGGCCGGCGCTGATCTACAACCGCATCACCCAGGGCTTCGGCCGCATCTGGGCGATGGACTGGCTGAGCCGCACCGAGCGCCTGCTCACCACCGTGGGTGAAGACGCCAACATGGGCGTGCTCTCGCCCGACGGCTCCCTGCTGGCGTACGCGCGCTGGAACGGCAGCACCGGCTTCTACGACGTGGTTCTTAAGCAGCTGTCCACCGGGGCCGTGAGCAGCGTCTTCTCGTCGACCGGCGCCGACGGCTTCTACCCGCGCTTCTCGCCCAGCGGCGACTCGATCGTCTACACCACCGTGGACGGGGCGACCGGCGCGGTGCGGGTGGCGTTGTACGCGCGCCACAGCGGGGTGACCGTTCCCAACCTGCTGAGCTCCACCTCGTCGATCCTGGCCGCGGTGGGCCCGGGCGGGCTGCTGGCCTACTCCGGCGCCTTCTCGCCCGGGCAGTGGGACCTGGTGACCAAGGCGATCGGCGCCGCGCCGGCGCGCCTCACCACCACCACGGCCATGGACGAGACCGGCGTGGTGTTCATCTCGCCCACGCGCCTGCTCTACACCTGCGCGCCGCTCGACGCCGCGCTCGACGAGGTGCAGCAGGACGTGTGCGTGATCAACACCGACGGCAGCGGCTTCGCCACCGTGGTGGCCGACGCCGACTGGGACGACTTCGACGCCACCGTGTCGCGCGACGGGAAGTGGCTCGCGTTCGCCAGCATCCCCCTGGACGGCAGCAGCGACAGCGACATCTACTACGCCCCCACCGCCGGCGGCACGCTGGCGATGCTCCCCACGTCGACCACCGACCACGAGATCGAGTCGCACTTCGGCGTTCTCGGCTGGATGCCGGCGGCGGCGCTGCAGGGGATGCGCGCGGCCGGCCCGGCCGGCCTCCCCACCGCCGCGGCGCGCGCGCGCCTGGCCCGCGCCACGCGCGACCTTCGCCCCATGCTGCGGCAGGGCACCCGCAACCAGCGCCACACCGGCACCACGCGCCGGGTCTTCTAGCGCGCTGGGGGTAGATGGACGACGGAAGGGGCGCGGCCGATGCAGGCCGCGCCCCTTCCATCGTCTCCCACCATCATTCCGAATCCCGTGTGAGCCGTTGCCGAATCGATCGCACCACACTGACCTGATCGCAATCCTGTTCGTTGTCGTCAGGTCGGAGGCACGGTTTCAACCACGGGTTTCTGGACGACGTCAGGTGCAGGTGAAAGGATCGGTGCAGCGGCGCGGCTCAGGATGACACCTCCCGGCTTCAGCGGGTAGCGGCGATCCGCTACTCCGACGCGGGCTGACCGGGCAGCTTCAGGACGGTGAAGTAGAAACGGAACTGTCCGTTGGCGCGGCTGTCCCCGTCCTGCACGATCACGTCGCGGCGTAAGGGGCCCTCGGGGGGCACCTCGCTCCATGCGATGGGGATGGACCCGCTCAGGCGGTACTTCCACAACGAGAGGAACTGGCGGACGCCCTGGACGGTGATGGTGAGCGTGTCGCCGGCCAGTGGAAAGTCGGTTTCGCTTCCCACCACCATCATCCGCCGCTGCCCTCGGTCCTCGTACGTTGTCTTCCGAATCCGGATCGGCGAGCCGTCGGGCACCTTCACCTCGAACGCCCACACGGCACCCCCCATGCTGCTGCCGTCGTACACCGTGAAGATGCTGTCGATGATCACGGCCGCGTTCCGGGTCTGCCGGGGCGCGGCGGCGGCCGGCCGGGCGAGGGACATCAGAGGAACCTCGGCCACGGCCTGGCGGAGCTCCGCGGCGTTCGGCGGCGGCGGTGCCTGCGCCAGCCGCTGGCCGAACACCAGGGTGATGTCGCCGCCACCCACCGCCTGGCTCACCGTGTCCACCTGCCGGCCACGCACCAGGTAGAACTCCAGCGTGCTGTTCTGAATCGAGCTTTCGAGCACCGCCAGGCCGAAGTGCCCCGCCGAGTCCGTCCGCGTGGACATGCCGTCGCCACGGACGCGCACGGAGACGTTGGGGAGGCGCGCGCCGCTCGGGTCGATCACGTTGCCGAACACCGGCCGCCGCTGCTGGGGGCCGGCGACGGGCTGCCCCTGCACCGGGCTGTCGAGCAGCTTCGTGGCCTTGTTGGTGATGATCCCCACGATCGCGAAGGCGAGGATCAGCCCCGCTTTCTTCAGGTCGCGCTCCTTGTCCTTGCCCAGCACCAGGAGCAGGGCCGCGATGACCAGGGCGATCAGGAGGAACCCCTGGTCGGTGATGTTGCCCAGGAACGGGAGCATGGCGACAACTGACGCCACCACCAGCACGCCGGCCACCACGCGGATGCGTTCGTGGGGCCCCATGTTGCGGGTGGTGTCGATGATCCGGTACAGCAGCCCGGTCACGCCGCGGGCGTCGCCCCGTGGCGCGGCTTCCCGGCGCGCCCGGCCGCGGCCGCGCGCGGGGCGCGCCGGCGGCGTGGCGTCGTCGGCATCGTCATCGCCGTCCAGGTCCGGGTCGCTGTCCTCGGCACCACGTGCGGCGGCGGTGGGCGCCGTGTCGTGGTCGGCGGGGGGAGTCGCTACGGCGGAAGAAGACGGCGTTGGCTCAGGTTTTGGCATGAAGGGAACTCCCACGAAAAGGTCCTGCGGGGGAACAGCGGGGTATCACACCACGTCAGTCCGATAACGCTGCGGGCGAACGGCGCGGAACGCAAGCAAACATTTGCGGACAGCACCCACTTCCAATGGTCGTTCGCCGGCTGACGTCCGCTCGTCCTGCGATCTACGTCCGGCGCCATTCCTCCGCCGTCGGGGCGGCAAGACCCCTCCGCGGGGTGAACAGGCCCCGATCCAGGTGCGCCAGTTCCGGACGGGAAGGGCCTTGGAACCTTCACCCCTTCAGCGCTTCGCGCGCGATCACCAGGCGCTGGATCTCGCTGGTGCCCTCGTAGATCCGCATCACCCGCACGTCGCGGTAGATGTGCTGCACGGGGCCTTCCTCCATCACGCCCTGGCCGCCGAACAGCTGCACGGCGCGGTCGGCGACCCGCCCGACCGCTTCCGTGGCGAACAGCTTGGCCATGGCCGCCTGGCGCGTCACGCGCTCGCCCTGGTCCAGCCGCCACGCGGCGTCGTAGGTCACCTGCCGGGCGGCGTAGAGGTCGGTCTCGCTGTCGGCGATCATCCACTGGATCCCCTGGAACTGCGCGATGGGGCCGCCGAACTGCTCCCGCCCCTTGGCCCGCCGCACCATCATCGCGATCAGCCGCCCCATGGGCCCCAGCGCGCCGGCGGCCACGGCGATGCGGCCGTGGTCCAGCGCGCTCATCGCCAGCCGGAACCCGTCGCCCTCGCGCCCCAGCACGTGCGACGCGGGCACGCGCACGCCGTCGAAGCGCAGCCGGGCCTGCGCGTAGGGCGGCGTTCCCATCGTCCTCTGCACCTCTTCCACCACCACGCCGGCCGTCTCGCGGCGGTCCACCAGGAACGCGGTCACGCCGCCGCGCGTTCCCTTCTGCGGGTCGGTCACCGCCACCACCGTCACCAACTCGGCCTCGGCGCCGTTGGTGATGTAGTGCTTCACCCCGCTGATCACCCACTCGTCGCCGTCGCGCACCGCTCGCGTGGAGATGCGGCCGGCGTCGCTCCCCGCCTCGGGCTCGGTGAGCGCGAACGCCGTGGTCAGCTCGCCGCTGGCCACGCCCGGCACGTAGCGCCGCTTCAGCTCCTCCGCCCCCGACGTGAGCAGCGCGGAGATGCCGATGCCGTTGGACAGCGTGAGCGCGGCCAGGAAGCCGTGGTGCGCGCGCGCCAGCTCCTCGTGCACGAGAACCTGGGCGAAGGTGTGGAAGCCCAAGCCGCCGTATTCCCTGGGGATGGTGATGCCGAACAGCCCCGCCTCGCGCAGCCGCCGCATCCCTTCGCCGGGCACCACGCCGGTGCGCAGGATCTCGGGCTCGGCGGGGATCAGCGTTTCGTCCACGATGGCGCGGGCAGTCTGCCGCAGCGCTTCGATCTCAGGAGTTGAGCGGGGGTCCATGCTGGGTGGCGGGCGCGGAGGCGGAAGAGGTAGGGGACGCGCTCAATCTCCATGCGAACGGCCCCGGCGCAAGCGGCTGCGCCGGGGCCGTGCTCCCGTCGACGGTGAATGCCGCCGCCGCTACGGTCGTGAGGCGGCGCCGGCCTGGACGGCGCGTGGAGTGCCCCGTCGCGGGCGCGGCGCCCGGTTGCGCGCGGACGTCGGATTCGTCGTCTGCGGGATGCGGGCGATCAGCGTGGCGACGGTGTCCAGCGGGAAGACGTTGGTGCTGGCGCGGCGCACGGCCGAGATCCCCGGCTCGATCACGTCGAACGGCTGCTCCGGCGCAGCCGTGGCCGCGCTCGCCGACCGCCCGCGCGTGGACCAGCCGGGGAAGAGCACGTCGGCGACCAGGCCGGCGAACGTGACCATCAGCAGCACCAGCACCACGTTGGCCACCGCGGCGCCGGCCTGCGCGAACCCCAGCCGCCAGCGCGAGATGGCGAAGATGCGCGGCAGCGCCATCTGCGGAAGGACGAACAGCGCGTAGAGCCAGAACGCGGTGAACGCGAGCGACGCCCACAGGTTCCGGTCGCGCACCACCGTCATCCCCACGAACGGGATCAGCGCGAAGCCGTTGAGGTAGAGCATGAACTTGGTGAGCTGCTCGGTCTCGATCTTCCCGCCCAGCAGCAGCGACACCGACTTGGAGTACAGCCACGCCGCGCACACCACGAACAGCAGCATCAGCGGCTCGGCGAACGCGCCGGGAAGCGTGGCGCCCTTGCCGCGGAAGGGGATGGGGATGGCCGGCAGCACGTCCACCCCCACCATCCAGGCGCCCAGGAAGGTGAGGGTGTAGATCAGCACGAAGTACTTCACCGCGTTGGGCACGCCGTGCGGCTTGTGGCTCACCCGGCGCCACACCGGCGCCATGAAGAACGGCACGTGCGTCATCCCGTGCTGCCGCCGCAGCACGCCGTCGAAGAAGCGGCGCGGCCGCGCCAGGATCAGCCACGTGGTCTTGAGCAGCGCGAAGCCGTTGTGCACCGGCCCTTCCACCATGTCCGACCACACGATCTGCAGCACCGTGTCCTTGGTGCCGTGCAGCGGCTCGCCGCAGCGGCTGCAATAGTGCCCCGTGTCCTCGAAGCCGCAGTTGCCGCAGTGCCCGCCCGCGGGCCGCGTACGCGCCGCCGGCGCCGGGACGGTGGATGAAGCCGCGTCCGTCGCGGGCTCGGTAGTCGACGTGCCGGGGGTGGTGAGGTCGGTTCGGACGGTGCCCATGAAGCCCCTGGGTGGTGGCGAAGGCTGCCCGGATAAAGGTGTTGAACCACTTCGCCGCAAGCTCGGTGCCCCGTCGCACCACGTGGGGGCGCGCCGCCGCGATCGGCCGAACGGCCGAAGAAATGCCATCCCCGGTCGCGCGATGCCGGGACCGTAAGGCGGCCGTCTCCTGATCGGGGCCTGCCGACTCCCTACGCACACCGTCCCGCTCCGGTTCCAAGGTCGACCTGGGGACGGGTGCCCACGGCTCGGCGAGGTGCGTGGCACGGGCAATGAGCGACGCTCAGTTTTCCCAGCATTTGCAAGGGAAATCCGCCGGGTTAGATTGCCGTCTCCCGCGCCCGCCGACAGGCGCATCCATCCACCGCCCGAAGGAGCCGCGCGCGTGAGCGAACCCACCCTGCGCGAGCTGTTCGACCTGACCGGCCGCGTGGCGCTGGTGACCGGCGGCGGCCGCGGCCTGGGGGAGCAGATCGCCACCGGGCTGGCTCAGGCCGGTGCCGCGGTGGCGGTGGCGTCGCGCAAGCTGGAGGCGTGCGAGGAGGTGGCGCGCGTGCTCCGCGACCGGCACGGCGTACGCACCCTGGCGCTGCAGATGGACGTGGCCAACGAGAGCGACGTGCGCACCGCGGTGGACGCGGTGGAGAACGAGCTGGGCCCGGTGGACGTGCTGGTGAACAACAGCGGCACCAGCTGGGGCGCCCCGGCGGCCCAGATGCCGCTGGAGGCGTGGCACAAGGTGATGGAGGTGAACGCCACCGGCGCCTTCCTCTGCTCGCGCGAGGTGGGCCGCCGGCTGATCGAGCGCGGCGCGCCCGGGGCGATCCTGAACGTGGCGTCCATCGCCGGCCTGCGCGGCTCGCCGCCCGAGGTGCTCGACGCCGTAGGCTACGCCGCCAGCAAGGGCGCGCTGGTCGCCTTCACGCGCGACCTGGCCGTGAAGTGGGCGCGCCACGGCATCCGCGTGAACGCCATCGCGCCGGGCTTCTTCCGCACCAAGATGACCGAGGTGGTGCTGGACCGGGCCGAGAAGCAGGTGGCGCGCGCCGTCCCCATGGGCCGCGTGGGCGGCGACACCGAGCTGATGGGCGCCGCCGTCTTCCTCCTCTCCCCCGCCGGCGCCTACGTGACCGGCCAGGTTCTGGCGGTGGACGGCGGGCTGACGGCGATGTAGGCAGAGATGGCTGGGGGGCGGGGAAGTGGGCTGGTGGTAGGAAGGTAGGCTGGGGAAGGCGATTGAAATCGCGGCAACAACGGCCCGAAGTCCGCTCCGTGGACTCCCACGCCACCATCCCCGCGGTTCGAAGGGACGTCCCGCATCCCGGGCGATCGGCGAGAGAGACTGAGCCCGAGTGCCGACCCCTGCCACGCAGCCCTCGCGGAGTGCATTACGGCCTGCGGGCCGCACGCAGTCGTCCCTCCTCCACGCCGTTTTGGGGGAGGGACAGGCGAGGAACGAGCCAGGGTGAGGGCCCGCGGGGCTGGCGAGACGCATGATTTTTCGAGCAGCAACAGAACCTTCTCAGGAGATCCGATGGCAACCACGCTGACCGAGACCGAGACGGTCGCCGCCGCCGCCCCCGTCCGCATGGACGTGGAAGACGGCATCGCGATCATTCGCCTCAACCAGCCCGGCAAGCCGGTGAACGTCATCTCCGCCGACCTGGTGGAGGCGATGCACGACATCCTGGCGCGCCTGGAGGGTGGCGGCGAGGGCGTGCGCGCCGCCGTGATCATCTCCGAGAAGAAGGGCACCTGGATCGCCGGCGCCGACATCGAGCAGTTCAAGGACTTCAAGACCCCGGCAGACGGCGAGACCGCCAGCCGCGAAGGCCAGAAGCTGCTGAGCCGCCTGGAGCGCCTGGTGATGCCCACCGTGGCCGCCATCGACGGCGCCGCGCTGGGCGGCGGGCTGGAGACCGCGCTGGCCTGCACCTACCGCATCGCCACCGACTCGGGCAAGACCAAGCTGGGCCTCCCCGAGGTGCAGCTGGGCATCATCCCCGGCGCGGGCGGCACGGCGCGGCTGCCGCGGCTGATCGGGCTGGCCGGCTCGCTCGACCTGATGCTCACCGGCAAGCAGCTCGACGGCCGCCGCGCCAGGTCGGCCGGCATCGTGGACGAGGTGGTCCCCGCGCCCGTGCTCCTGCGCGAGGCCAAGCGCGCCGCGCTGGCGCTGGCCGACGGCAAGCTCAAGCCCGCCGCCGCGCGCCGCCGCGGCTCGCCCAGGTTCGCCGAGAACCTGCCGGGGCTGCGCGGCTTCATCCTCCGCAAGGCGCGGCAGGGGGTGATGAGCAAGACGCACGGCCTCTACCCCGCGCCGCTGCGCCTGCTCGACGTGATCGACCGCGGGCTCGACAAGCCGGTGGACGCCGCGCTCGAGCTGGAGGCGAAGGCCTTCGGCGAGCTCGCCGTCACCCAGGAGGCGCGCTCGCTGGTCCACCTCTTCTTCGCCAGCACCGCCGCCAAGAACTCGGCGCCGGTGCCCGCGGGGACCAAGGCCAAGGACGTGGACCACATCGCCGTGGTGGGCGCCGGCTTCATGGGCGCGGGGATCGCCACGGTGAGCGCCGAGAGCGGCATCACCGTGCGCCTCAAGGACGTGAAGCCCGAGGCCGCGGCCAAGGGGCTCCGCACCGCGCGCGAGACGCTGGTGAAGCGCGCGAGGCGCAAGAAGCTCAAGCCCTTCCAGATCACCGCCATCACCGACCGCGTCGAGGCGACCGCGGAGTACACGGGCTTCCACACGGCCGACATCGTCGTCGAAGCGGTGTTCGAGGAGATCTCGCTCAAGCACGGCGTGATCAAGGAGATCGAGGCGCACATCGGCGACGGGGCCGTGCTGGGCTCCAACACCTCCACCATCCCCATCACCCAGCTCGCGGCGGCGTCCAGCCGGCCCGAGCACGTGATCGGGCTGCACTTCTTCTCGCCGGTGGACAAGATGCCGCTGCTGGAGATCATCACCCACGCGGGCACCGCGCCGTGGGTGACCGCCACCAGCCACGCCTATGGCAAGAAGATCGGCAAGACGCCGATCGTGGTGAACGACAGCCCCGGCTTCTTCGCCAACCGCATCCTCAGCCCCTACATGGCCGAGGCCGCCACGCTGCTGGAAGAGGGCGTGAGCATCGAGGACCTGGACAGGGCCATGACGGGCTGGGGCTACCCCGTGGGCCCCATCACCCTCTACGACGAGGTGGGGCTGGACGTGGCGCAGAAGGCCGGGAAGATCATGGCCGAGGCCTTCGCCGACCGCATGACTCCCAGCACCGTGATCGACCGGATGGTGGCCGACGGGCGCCTGGGGCGGAAGAACGGCAAGGGCTTCTTCAAGTACGGGGAAGACGGCAAGAAGACCGAGGCCGACGAGAGCGTGTACGCGCTGATCGGCGTGCCGCAGCGCAAGGCCATGGACCGGGCGCAGATCCAGGACCGCCTGGGGCTGATGATGGTCAACGAGGCCGTGCGCACGCTGGAGGAAGGCGTCCTCCACTCCGCCCGCGACGGCGACGTGGGCGCGGTGATGGGGATCGGCTTCCCGCCCTTCCGCGGCGGCCCGTTCTGGTACGTGGACACGGTGGGCGCGGCGGACGTGGTCGCGCGGCTGCGCGCGCTGGAGCAGAAGCACGGCAAGCGCTTCGCCCCCGCGCAGATGCTGGTGGACTACGCGCAGGGCGGGAAGAAGTTCTTCCCCGAGGGATGACGACCACGGCCGCCCCCGTGCGGGTCGCCCCCGGCGTCCACCGCATCTCCGTTCCCCTCCCGTTCCCCCCCGGCGAGGTGGCCGCGTGGGTGATCGAGGGCGACGGCGGCCACACGCTGGTGGACACGGGGATCGACACGCCCCCCGCGCGCTGGGCTCTGCGCGAGGCGGCCGGGCACGTGGGGGTGACGCCCGAGTCGCTGGAGACCATCGTCCTCACCCACGCGCACCCCGACCACTACGGCCTGGCCGGCCCGGTGCGCGAGTGGAGCGGCGCCCGCGTGGCCATCCACCAGGCCGAGGAGGAGCTGGCGCGGCGCTTCGTGGACCGCTGGCCCGACGACCGCCAGGATGCGGGCGAGGCGTTCGCGCGCCTGGGCGTGCCCGCGCAGGTGATCCCCGCGTTCCTGCGCGCCAGCGACGCCATCCACGGCTTCTACGCCGCCTTCCACCCCGACGTGGTCCTCACCGGTGAGCGCGGGCCGCTCCCCGGCGGCGGGGGGTGGGAGTGGATCCACACGCCCGGCCACTCGCCGGGGCACGTCACCGTCTATCATCCCCAGCGGCGGATCCTGATCACCGGCGACCACGTGCTCCCGCGCATCTCGCCCAACATCGGCGCCGACCTCTACGCCCAGGAGCCGCTGTCCGACTACCTCGCCTCGCTCCGGGCGCTGCGCGAGCTGCCGGTGGACCTGGTCCTCCCCTCCCACGGCGAGCCGTTCACCGACCTTTCCGCGCGCATCGACGTCCTGCTCGCCCACCACGACGAGCGCAACGCGCAGATCCTCGCCTTCCTGGCGGGTGGGTCGCGGACGGTGTTCGAGGTGGCCCGCGGCGTCTTCGGCGATCTCCCGCCCGAGAACCTCCTCCACGCCGTGCGCGAGGGGCTGGCGCACCTCCGCTACCTCGAGCGCCACGGCCGCGTCGTCTCGGCGGACGCGGGAGAGGTGGAAAGATGGAGCGTTGCGTGACGAGAGTGCCGTGGTGCGAGGTTTCGGCAGGGCATCACCCAGAGGGATCAGAGGGCCGGAGGACCAGAGACGGCCTCGAAGCAGTGGGGCCGTCTCTGGTTCTCTGGTCCTCCGTTGTCGCGGGGTGAGTTCGCCGAGGATGTGCGCTCCCGCGCGACGGTGCGGCTACAAGGTGCCGGTGTTGTTGCAGTAGCACGCGACCTGGCCGTTGGTCCACGCCTCGGTGGGGAAGCACGGGTTGGGGCCGCTCAAGCACTGCTCTCCGCACTGGGTGCGGGGGCAGGTGATCTGGGTGATGTACGCCTGCACGGTTCCCCGCGCGGCCGCCTTGTCGCCCTCGGTGTCGAACGAGTCCACCCGCAAGGCGTTCACGTCCAGGTTGATCTTGCGCATCGAAAACCTCCCGTGTTGGCACGCCGGTGCCTGCATCTCTGGAATGAGACAGGCTGGGCGCGGAATTGGTTGTCCGAAAAGGATAGGAATGGTTTGCGCATGTCGCAAGTCACTTGCAGTCGTGACGAGGCGGCGTAGTTGGATTGCTCTGGTTCTTCCCGCTTCGGTGGAAACGGTGGATGAGCGTTTCCAGTCGCTCCGGTCCGAGCCTTGCGCGCGGATGCCAGGCGAGCAGTCCGCGAAGGCGGACTTCGTGCCTTCGTAGCCGCGACTTCAGTCGCAAACTCACCCCGACCTGGATTCAGCGCACCATGGCGGAGAACTGGCAGGACAACCTGGTGACCACCCGCGAGGGGATCGCGCAGATCTGGCGCGACGTCAAGCGCGTGGCGGTGCTGGGGATGAAGACCGAGGCGCAGGCCAACCAGCCGGCGTTCTACGTGCCCGAGTACCTGCACCGCGCCGGGCTCGACATCATCCCCGTGCCGGTCTACTTCCCCGACGCCACCCACATCCTGGGCAAGCACGTCTACCGCAAGGTGGCCGACATCCCCGGCGGCGTGGACATGGTCAACGTCTTCCGCCGCTCGCAAGACGTGCCGCCGCACGTGGACGACATCCTGGCCGCCAGGCCCAAGGTGGTGTGGATGCAGAGCGGCATCCGCAACGAGGAGGCGGCCCGCCGCTTCGCCGAGGCGGGGATCAAGGTGGTGCAGGACCGCTGCGCGATGGTGGAGCACCGCAGCGCCGCCTGACCGGTGCCCGGCCCGCGCTCGACGTCGGCGAGGTCTCACGACGGAGCGCGGGCCGCGGTCCTCCGGTCCCTTCGCCGCTCCGTGTGACCCTGCTGTCTCACCTGGGTGGACGACGGCGAGGTAGCAGCGGAGGGAGCAGAAAAGGGAGCCGATCCCTCGATTCGCCTTGGCTGAGAAGGATTCTCAAACATCCGGCGCCGGCGTCGCAAAACGTCTCCGGATGCCGGTAGCAGGGCTAAGTGCCGCTGCCTGCTGCTGTTGCGTGAGATGTTCGATGCCCGCCCACGCGCGCCCGCGCGAGGCGGGCATTGCCGTTTGCTGGGGCGCATGCTATATGGGTGTGCTTCCGGTCGGGGCAACGAGAGTCGGGGCTTCGCCCGGGTGCAGGGGGAGCCGCGTGCGGCCTTCGGGGACGGACCCCGGCGGGCGCAGGCGGCAACGGTTTTCTCCGCTCAGGCACACATGAAGAGAGTCGTCACAGCATTCGGCATCGCGCTGCTCGCGGTCGCCGCCACGTCATGCCGCGGCTATTCGGCAGACGAGAGCGACGGGCCCGACCAGCCGATCGCCTTCTACCACAGCGTGCACGCGGGGCAGAACAAGATCCCCTGCATGTACTGCCACTACACCGCCGACCGCTCGGTGGACGCCGGCATCCCCAGCGTCCAGCTGTGCGTGGGGTGCCACGTGCCCGGCAGCAGCGGGCCGGGCGCCGTGGCGTCGCAGGCCAGCCTGGCCTTCCCCACCGCGCAGCGCGACACCTTCTGGAACCGCCAGGCCAGCCTGCTGGTGGACTTCTGGAAGAAGGGCGAGGCGGTGCCGTGGGTGCGGATCCACAAGATCCCCGAGCACGCCAAGTTCCCGCACTTCATGCACGTGAACGCCGGCCTCCAGTGCCAGACGTGCCACGGGCAGGTGCAGGAGATGAAGAAGGTCTACCAGGTGTCGTCGCTGCGCATGGGCTGGTGCATCGACTGCCACCGCGGCGACACCAAGCTGTCGGCGGCCGAAGAGGCGTCGGTGCGGCAGCGCTCCTCGTTCGTCCGCCGCGTGCGCGACCTGCGCGCCGCCGGCAACGACGTGCGCGGCGTGCCCGCCACGCGGCCGAACCAGCGCGCCACCACCGACTGCGTGGCCTGCCACTACTGATGAACAAGACCACCGTGGAGTGCGGGGCCGCGCCGGCCCGGGCCGTTCGAGGCGCCCCCAGTGCCAGGAGCCAGCATGTCTGACGGAATGAAGAGGCGCGACTTCCTCAAGGTCATCGGCGTGTCCGGTGCGGGGGTCGCGACGGTGGGGTGCTCCACGCAGCACGTCGACCACCTCATCCCCTACGTGATCCCGCCCGAGGACGTGGTTCCCGGGACGGCCACCTACTACACCACCACCTGCCGCGAATGCCCGGCCGGGTGCGGGCTGTGGGTGGAAGCGCACGAGGGCCGCGTGACCAAGGTGGAGGGGAACCCCGACCACCCCGTGTCGCACGGCAACACCTGCGCGCGCGGCCAGGCCAGCGTGCAGGGGCTCTACCACCCCGACCGCTACCAGGGCCCGCAGATCCTGGAGAGCGACGTGGGAAGCCCGCGCAACGTGAGCTGGAGCGTGGCCGAGCAGCAGCTCGCCGCCCAGCTCGCCGCCGCGCGCGGCTCCATCGTCTACCTCACCGGCAACTACGGCCCGACCATGTCGCGCCTGGCCGACGAGTTCGCCGCGGCGATCGGCGCGCGCCGGGTGAGCTACACGCCGCTGGAAGACTCTCCGCGCGACCTGCGCTTCGCCGACGCCGACTTCCTGGTGTCATTCGGCGCCGACTTCCTGGAGACCTGGGGCTCGCCGGTCGACTACGCCTACCAGTTCGCCCAGATGCACGCCTACAAGAAGGACGGCGTGCGCGGCAAGTTCGTGTGGGTGGGGCCGCACCGTCCGCTCACCGGCCTCAACGCCGACCTGTGGCTGGCCTGCAAGCCGGGGACGGAGGCCATCGTGGCCGACGCGCTGGCCTCGGGCGACGCCGCCGGCGCGGCCGCGGCCGGGGTGGACGCGCGCAAGCTGCAGACGGCCATCGAGTGGTACCGCGCCGCGCGCAAGCCGGTGGCGCTGGGGCCCAGCTCGGCGCTTCGCTCCTCCGCCGGCGGCGGGCTGCAGGCGGCGGTCGCGCGGCTGAACCGCGGCGGCGCGGCGGGGACCACGGCGCCGGTGGCCGACATGCGGCCGATCGTGCAGCTGATCCAGCAGATGAACGCCGGCCAGGTCAAGGCGATCCTGGTGGACGCGTCGAACCCCACGTTCACGCTTCCCGGCGGGCTCCGCTTCCAGCAGGCGTTCCGCAAGGTGCCGGTGCGGGTGGGCTTCTCGCCCTTCCCCGACGACACCACGCGCGACTGCAACTTCATCCTCCCCCAGAGCCACTTCCTGGAGAGCTGGGATGACTACCTGTCGCGCGACGGGGTGCTGAGCATCGTGCAGCCCGGGATGCGCCCGGTGTTCAACACCAAGCAGGTGGGCGACGTGATCCTGGCGGTGGCCCAGCGCCTGCGCCTCACCCTGCCCACCGCGGGCGCGGCGAAGACCTACTACGACTACCTGGCGGCCGCCTGGGCCGGGCGCGCCTCGGGCAACGCCTGGCGTGACGCGCTGAAGCGCGGCGGCATCTTCACAGCCGCGGGCGCCGCCGCCGCTCCGCTCGCCGCCGCGGGTGCCGCGCCGGTCGCGGCCTCGGCTCCCGCCGGTGTGGTGGCGGCTCCGGTGACGCCGACGCCCGCGGTCGCGCAGACGACGGCCGCTCCGGCCGCGCCGGCTCAGGCCGCCGGCGCCCCGCAGTTCGAGGGCACGGGCGAGTACGCGCTGGTGGTGTACCCCAGCTACCGCTTCTACGACGGCCGCACGGCCAACCGCCCCTGGCTGCTGGAGCTCCCCGACCCCGTCACCAAGGTGCCGTGGGACATGTGGGTGGAGGTGCACCCGGCCACGGCGAAGCGGATGAACCTGACCCAGGGCGACGTGCTGGAGGTCAAGTCGCCGCACGGCGCCATCCGCCTCCCCGCCTACATCTGGCCGGGCGTGCGCGAGGACGCCGTGGCGATCCAGATGGGGATGGGGCACGAGGGCTTCGGCCGCTGGTCGGCCGGGCGCGGCGCCAACCCCATGAAGCTGCTGGGCGGCAGCGTGGACGCGGCCACCGGCGCCTTCGTCAACTACGGCGTGAAGGTGAGCCTGCGCCCCACCGGCGAGGGCGCGGGGCCGCGCTTCGAGGGGCTGTACGAGAACGGCGTGCGCGTGCAGCACGACCGCGAGATCGCGCAGGCGGTGTCGCTCGCCTCGATCCAGGCGCTCGACGCGAAGGGCCCGGGGCTCATCCCCGGGCAGGAGCAGAAGATCGAGGAGCTGAAGGGCAACGGCGGCTTCACCCCGGTGCCCACCACCACCGATCCGGCGGGCGGCTACCCCACCCCCGGCACGGAGTACGGCCAGTACATCAAGGGCGACACCCGCTGGGCCATGACGGTGGACCTGTCGCGCTGCATCGGCTGCGCGGCGTGCACGGTGGCATGCAGCGCCGAGAACAACATCCCGGTGGTGGGCCCCACCGAGTACAAGCGCGGGCGCGACCTGACCTGGATGCGCATCGAGCGCTACTTCGGGGTGGGGCGCGAGGAGAAGGAGGCGTCGCTCGAGGTGGACACCGACGACGTGCGCTTCCTCCCCATGCTCTGCCAGCACTGCGGCAACGCCCCGTGCGAGCCGGTGTGCCCCGTCTACGCGGCGTACCACACGCCCGACGGGCTGAACGGGCAGGTGTACAACCGCTGCGTGGGCACGCGCTACTGCGCCAACAACTGCCCGTACAAGGTGCGCGTGTTCAACTGGTTCACCTACGAGTTCGCCGAGCCGCTCAACTGGCAGCTGAACCCCGACGTGACCGTGCGCGAGAAGGGCGTGATGGAGAAGTGCACCTTCTGCGTGCAGCGCATCCACGAGGGCGAGCGGCGCGCCGCGGCCGAGGGGCGCCACGTGCGCGACGGCGAGGTGGTGCCGGCCTGCGTGCAGGTGTGCCCCACCGAGGTGTTCGCCTTCGGCAACATCAGCGATCCCGAGAGCGCCGTGGCCCGGGCGGCCACCACCAACCGCGGCTACCGCGCGCTGGGGGAGCTGAACACGCAGCCGGCGGTGGTCTACCTGAAGAAAGTCACGCTGCACGAGCCGAAGAACCGCTCGCACGAGTCGGAGCCGACGGCCGAGATGGGCGGCACGGAGCACACGCCCCAGGCGGGCGCACAGCCGGGAGGGCGCTGAGATGTCCACAGTCGACAGGCCGGTGACGGCGATCCGCTCGGCGTTCCACCCCGACGTCGAGAGCTACGAGCAGGTCAACCGCGACGCCAACCGGCTGCTGACCAAGCCGGGGAAGGGCTACCTGGCGCTGCTGGGGATGGCCGTGTCGCTGGTGCTGCTCATGGTGGTGGCCGAGCTGCACAACATCTGGTTCGGGCTGGGGATGAGCGGGCTCACCAACCCCGTGGGGTGGGGCGTCTACATCACCACCTTCGTGTTCTGGGTGGGCATCGGCCACGCGGGAACGCTGATCTCGGCGATCCTGTACCTGTTCCGCGCGCCGTGGCGGCAGTCCATCTACCGCTTCGCCGAGGCGATGACGGTGTTCGCGGTGCTCACCGCCGCGCTCTTCCCGATCATCCACATCGGCCGGCCGTGGTTCTTCTACTGGCTGCTCCCGCTTCCCAGCCAGCGGCACCTGTGGCCCAACTTCCGGTCGCCGCTGCTGTGGGACGTGTTCGCCGTCACCACGTACCTGACGGTCAGCTCGGTCTTCTTCTTCATCGGGCTGATCCCCGACATCGCGGCCGCGCGCGACTCGGCCACGCACCCCATGCGCAAGCGGGTCTACACCATCCTGGCGCTGGGGTGGAAGGGCACCGACCGCGAGTGGCGGCACTTCACCCGGGCGTACCTGTTCCTGGCCGCGCTGGCCACCCCGCTGGTGCTGTCGGTGCACTCCGTCGTGAGCTGGGACTTCGCGGTGTCGATCGTGCCCGGGTGGCACACCACGATCTTCGCGCCCTACTTCGTGGCCGGCGCCATCCTCTCGGGCGTGGCGATGGTGGTCACGCTGATGGTGCCCGTGCACCGCATCTTCCGCCTCGGCGCCTACTTCACCGAGACGCACTACGACCGGCTGGCCAAGCTCCTCCTGCTCACCTCGCTGATCGTGGGGTACGCGTACGGGATGGAGTACTTCATGGCCTACTACTCGGGCGAGCTGTACGAGCGCGACGTCTTCTGGGACCGCGTGACCGGGCAGTACTGGTGGGCGGGGTGGAGCATGATCACCTTCAACGCCATCATCCCGCAGCTGCTGTGGATCCCCAAGGTCCGGCGCAACCTGAACGCCTTCTTCCTGATCTCGATCTTCGTGAACATCGGGATGTGGTGGGAGCGCTTCGTGATCATCGTGCCGAGCCTGGCCCACAGCTACGAGCCCTGGAAGTTCACCAACTACCACCTGACCTGGGTGGAGGCCAGCATCCTGCTGGGGAGCTTCGGCTGGTTCTTCATGTGGTTCCTGCTGTTCCTGCGCTACCTGCCAGGCCTCTCGATCGCCGAGATCAAGGAGGTGCTGCCGCCGCCCATGCGCAGGCACGACCCGGCCGAGCACATGGCCCAGACGGACGCATCGGGAACCCAGGTCGAGGTGTACCCGACCGGCTACTACGCCTGAAGGCACGGACAGATGAGCAAGCTTCGCACGGGCGTGCTGGGAGTGTTCGCCCACCTGGACAGCGCCACCGACGCCATCCGGCGGCTCAAGGGCGAGGGGTTCGAGATCACCTCGTACTCGCCCACGCCGCGCCACGAGGTGGAGGAGGCGATGGAGACGCCGGAGAGCCCGGTCCGCATCTTCACGCTCACCGGCGCCTTCACCGGCACCGCGGCGGGAACGGCGCTGGCCACCTGGACGTCGATCGACTGGCCCCTGATCGTGGGCGGCAAGGAGATCGTGTCGCTGCCGGCCTTCAGCGTGATCATGTTCGAGCTCACCATCCTGCTCGGCGCGCTGAGCACGGTGGCGGGGCTGTTCTTCCTGGGGCGGCTTCCGCACATCGGGCCCCCGGAGGCGCCGATGTACCATCCCTCGTTCACGGCGGGGAACTTCGGCGTGTTCGCGCACGCCCCCCGCGACCGCTACGACGACGTGCAACGGATCATGACCGATGCGGGGTCGGAGGAGGTGCTGGTTGACCACCGCTAAGCGCCTGGCCCTCGCGGCGGCGCTGGTGGGCTTCGGCCTGCCGGCGTGCACCGACTGGGCCGGCTACGACATCGACGTGGCGAGCGGAAAGATCCCGCAGCTGGCCAACATGCGCCGCAGCGTGATCCCCGACCCGTACGCCATGCCGCGCCTCCCGGCGCCGGGCACGGTGCCCGTGTCTTCGCCCATGGGCGACCTGCCGGGGCACTTCGCCAGCGACAAGCTGGACAGCGTGGCCCCCACGCTGCGCAACCCGTACGCGGGCGGCGCGACGCCGGCGGTGCTGGCGCGCGGCAAGGTGGTGTTCGACAACAACTGCAGCGCCTGCCATGGCCCCGCCGGCGCCGGCGACGGCCCCGTGGTGCAGCAGGCCAAGGGCGCCGACGGGAAGATGTACCAGCGCTTCCCCTACGCGCCGGCGATCAACGGCCCGCAGACGGCGGTGCGCTCCGACGGCTACATCTACGCCGTGGTCGCGGCCGGGCGCGGGCTGATGCCCCCGTACGGCTCGCGCGTGACCCACCCCGACCGCTGGGCGGTGGTGGAGTACGTGCGCGCCCTGCAGGCCAACGCCGGGCACACGCCGCAGCGCGGCGGCACCGCCGCGGCCGTGCCGCAGCAGCAGACCGCGGCGCCCAACCCGGCGCCGGGCCAGCAGAACACACCGACGACGGGCCCGGCTACGGCGCCGGCGCAGAACGCCCCGGCCGCCGCGCCCGCGGCGGGGCCGGTGGTGCCCGCGGCCAATGGTCCCGCTTCGGCGCGGCCCTGACTTAGAGCTTCCCAAGAGAGCGAAATGGCAGCGCATTCCGCTGAGATCCCCACCCGCGTACCCTTCCGGCGGCTCGCCCTGCCGGGAATCGCGTGGGGCGCAATCGCCCTGCTGCTGCTGATCGGCGTGGCGGCGGCGTTCCTGGCCGAACACGAGCGGTTCTGGCTGGCGGTGCACTTCAACTGGCTGTTCTGGTCGTCGATGGCGGTGGGGATGGTGGTGTTCGCGATCTCGCAGCACATCACCAACTCGCGCTGGAGCTGGCCGCTTCGCCGCATCGCGCTGGCGGGGGTGGCCTTCCTCCCCATCTCCTTCGTCCTCTTCCTGCTCAAGCTGCCCGGGCGCCCGGTGTGGTTCGAGCACTGGTGGGGGAAGGTGGAGGGCGACCACGTGCTGGAGGCCAAGGCCGCCTGGCTCTCGCCCACGGGGATGGTGGTGCGCGACGTGGTGGGGATGCTGGTGCTGTTCAGCCTGATGATGTGGTTCGCCTACCACATGCTGCGCCCCGACCTGCATGGGGTGAAGAACGCGCCGGGGCTGTACGACACCATCAGCGGCAGCGGCTGGCGCGGCGTGCCCGAGGAGGCCATGCGCTCGCGCAAGATCGCCATGCGCATCGCGCCGGTCACGGCGATCGCCTACGCGGTGGTGTGGGGGATGATCGCCATCGACCAGGCGATGACCATGCTGCCGCACTGGTTCAGCACCATGTTCCCGGTCACCTTCCTGGTCAGCACCTTCCACTCGGGGCTGGCGATGGTGGCCGTCCTGATGGTCCTTCTGCGGCGCCACCTGAAGCTGGAGCACTACATCGGCAACCAGCAGTTCCACGACCTGGGCAAGCTGCTGTTCGCGTTCGCGGTGTTCTGGATGTACGTGAACTGGTCGCAGTACGTGGTGATCTGGTACGGCCTGCTGCCGCACGAGCAGGAGTTCTTCGTGCAGCGCTTCCACCGCCCGTTCGGGGTGGTGGTGGAGATCATGCTGGCGTGCGTGTTCGTGTTCCCCTTCCTGTCTCTGCTGCCGCGCGCGCCCAAGAAGGTGCCGGGGGTGCTGGCGGGGGTGGCGGCGATCGTGGTGGTCGGGCACTGGCTCGAGCGCTTCCTGATCACCTACCCGTCGGTCTGGAACACCGAGGCGCACCCGCACCTGCCGTTGGGGCTCCCCGAGATCGGCATCGCGCTGGGCTTCGCCGGGCTGTTCTTCGCGGCGATCGGATGGTTCCTGAGCACCTTCCCGGTGCTGCCGTCGCCCGCGTCGCTCGCCACGATCCCGACGCCGACGATCGAGGTCCCGCTGCGCAGGGCTCCGGCGCGCATTTGACCTTTCGCTCGGCCACGTCGACGCACGGTCCCGCATCCAGCCTCTGGATGCGGGACCGGTGTTTTGGGCTCCCACACCGCACCACCGGTCGTTCCGCCTCGCGGCAGCCGGAGTCGAGATCGTCATCGTGGACGACGCGTCAGTCAAGACGGCCGGAGACGCCGCCGTCGAGAATGCGACGATCTCGATTACGCGGTTTAGCGGACGATCTTGTCGTAAGCGATTTACACGTCCGGCCCCGCCGGTCGCTCCACTTGGCGTCGGCCACGCAAGCGCCCCGCAGCATGGTGATCCATCTTCGGCGTGCGCTGTGGATCGAAATTTTTGAAAGTGGACAGCACTGCGGTTGGAAGTGGGCTGGACGCGTGCTCTACCTGATCCACGCTGTTTCGGCTGACGGCCCCAATCGAATGCTGCCGCAGGGCGCTGGTGCATGGGGCGGGGCGCGTCGAGCGCGTGGAGATCGCAAACTGCGTGGATCAGGTAGATCGGTCACGCCGGGAGTGCAGTGCGATCCTGCCAGCTTCTCTGATCGCGGACTGGGGAGGGGCGGCTGGGGCGATGTCCACGGTGGATTGCGAGTAAGCCCGGCTTTGGCGGCGGGGACGGGCGCGTGCTGGACCGGCGAGAAGGCCAGTGGTGTCCACTTTCAAAAAAATTGATCCACAGCGCACTCTGCGACGGCTGCGATTCGCGCGGGCCGTAGGGCGAGAATGGATCGCCGTGTCGCGGTTCGACTGCGGCGCGACTCGGATGGATCGCGGACGCAGGGGGGCATGCGTCTGGAACGCCGTAACGGTCGGACCTGGGTGGTCGGATCCGGGTAAATCGGCGTTCGACGGCAGGTGGCGCGCAGGTTGCAGCGATGCCAATGGTTGCGTGCGCTTCGGGCGTGGGTGTCCACGGGCCGGGCGCGCGTTTTCGTATCTCCATGACACACCCGCTGGACGCATGACCCTGACTCACGGCGCGCGCACGATCGCGCTGTTCGCGGCCGCACTGGCGCTGGGCGCCTGCGCCGGCCGCGCCGCACCCGCCGCCGGCCCCGAGCCCGTGGCCCAGGCCCCGGCCGTGGACCCGCTCCAGCCGCCGGTGCGCCCCGACAAGCGCTACGTGGTGGTGGACGTGCGGCACAACGAGCTGCGCTTCATGGACGGACCGCGCGTGCTCTGGCGCGCGCCCGTGGGCACCGGCACCGGCTTCCGCCTGTCCACCCCCGGCCAGCGCTGGCAGTTCACCACGCCCACCGGCACGCGCTACGTGCAGTTCAAGCAGCTGAACCCCGCGTGGATCCGGCCCGACTGGTGGTACCACGAGAACAAGCTTCCCGTCCCCCCGGTCGAATCGCCGGCGCGCAAGGAAGAGGGCGGGCTGGGCGCGGCCGCCGTGTACCTGGGCGACGAGATTGCCATCCACGGCACCGACAAGCCCGAGCTGCTGGGCCGCCGCGTGAGCCACGGCTGCATCCGTCTTTCCAACACCAACGCGCTGCGCCTCTTCCACGACGTGCAGGTGGGCACGCCGGTGGTGATCGAGGGCGAGGCCGAGGTGCTGGGCGAGCAGCCCGACAGCGTGGCGCGGTTCACCCGCCGCACGCCCGGCCGCTCGCGCGGGCCCCAGCTCTATCGCAACCCGATGGACCGGCTGGGAACCACGGCGCTGCTCACGCGGCTCGACCGCGAGCTGGCGGCGGCCAACGACTCCGCGTGGACGCTGACGGCGAGCGCGTTGCTGGAGCGCGGGCTGAAGGAGGACGCGCCGGCCTTGCGCGGCCTGCTGGAGCGCGCCGGCCGCCCCGAGGCCGAGGGGCGCCGGCACGAGTACGCGGCCTTCCTGGCCGACGCCTTCTCGCGCGGGGCGCTGCGCACCGTGGTCTCGCTCAACCGCATCGCCCCGGCGGCGCGCGAGCGGGCGGTGGCCGACATCGTGGAGGCCACCATGGCGCTGTACCACGGGCCCCCCGACCACGCGCTGGCACCCTGGCCCACGCGCCGCGTGCCGGTGTCCATGCTGGGCCCCGCGGGGCAGGCGGGCTGGCGCGCGCTGCAGGACGCGGAAGCGGCGTACCGGGCGCGCACCGGCGTGGCGGCCGCGGGGGACCGATGAGCGGAAGCGACGGGCTGCTGGGGCGGCAGGACCTGCACTGCCATACCGAGATGAGCGACGGGCACCTGACGCTGGCGCGGGTGGTGGAGCGGGCGAGGGAGCTGGGGGTGCAGGTGGGGATCGCCGACCACGTGTCGTCGCGCAACCCGTCGTTCATGGTGTCCACGCTCCAGGAGGTGCGCGAGTACCAGGACGCCCTCGAAGACGCGCCCGTCTTCCGCTCGGGCGAGTTCTGCTGGTGCGACACGATGTGGAAGGAGCTGCCGGCCGAGGTGATGGACCGCTTCGACTACCGCATCGGCTCCAACCACGGGTTCTGGCTCCCCGACGGGTCGACCGCGTCGCCGTGGTGGGAGTCGCTGCCCTCGCCGTGGGACCGCGAGCCGCAGCGGCTGATGGAGATCATGGCCGCCAACCTGTGCGACATGGTGCGCACCATGCCCATCCACATCTCCGCGCACTCCACGCTGCTGCCGCCGGCGCTCACCCGGCTGGAGCCCGACGTGCACGCGTGGTGGACCGATGAGCGCGAGGACCGCTACGTGGAGGCGCTGCGCGGCAGCGGGGTGGCGCTGGAGATCAGCAACCGGTACCGGCTGCCGCACGACCGGCTGCTGGTGAAGGCGCACGAGGCCGGGGTCCGCTTCTCGCTGGGGAGCGACGGGCACTCCGAGAAGCAGGTGGCGGCGCTCGACTGGGCAGCCGAGACGGCGCGGAGGGTGGGGTTCACCGAGCGGGAGCTGTTCGTGCCCGAGCGGCGGCGGTAAGAGGCGGGTTCATTCCAACGGGTTTAGCGACCAGGGGCGGAGGGGCACATGCAGCGCGACGACGAGCCGCGGGGGCTGGGGGGCGAATACGATCCGGGGTTCCGCCCGGGTGAGCGTGGGGCGCCGGGCGACGACCGCCCGGCGGCGGCTTCGGACCCGGTGCCGCAGCGGCCCAGGGACGACGCCTGGCCGGTGGAGGAGGACGACGATCCCAACAAGGTGCCGCGCGTGCGCCGCGATCCGTCGGCCATCCGCACCGAAGACACCGAGCCCTACGTGGGGCTGCAGTACGTGGCGCGGCTGTTCAAGATCGTGGCGATGGTGGTGATCGTGGCGCTCACCGCCGAGATCGTGGCGGCGGTGGTGATGGAAGGCCTCGACGCGCTGCTGCCGCTGTTCCTGGAGCTGCTGCAGGGCGCGGTGCTGGCCGCGGTGCTCTGGGGCGCCAGCGACCTCACCCTCCTCTTCATCGACGTGGGCCACGACGTGCGCGCCGCCCGCGTGCTGCTGGGCCGCATGTCGGCGCGCGCCGGAGCCGGCTACAACTCGGCGGCCGACGACCCCACCTCGGTGGTGGAGCAGCGGCGCACGCCCCGGCGCGGTCAGGGCGAGGAATACGTGGGCTAGCGGAAGCACGATCGACGGAGGAACGGGCCGCGCGGCTTCGTTCGTCGTTCCCGCCGGCTCTGGCGCGGGTGGGTGCGCGGCGGCCAGAATGATGCACCCCGGGGCACGCGCCCCGGGGTGCGCTGTTTCCCCGGCCCACGCAGCACTTCGCACCCGGCACGACCGCCGCGGCTGGGGAGGTCCGCGAAGGCGGACTACGTGCCCTTGTAGCCGCGGCTTCAGCCGCAAATCCCCCCGGTGCCCGCGGATCCGTCTGCGGATCTGCGGATCGCCGGATCTGGCGGATCTGACCGCCCCCAGAGTGCCGGTTCAGATCGGACACTGGGCACTGGGCACTGGGCACTGGCCGGGCCTATCCGACGATCCTGATACCGACGTACGAAAAGCCGATGAGCGAAGCCGAAGAAGCCGTAGCGCCGATCTCCGAAGAGGTCCGGGCGGCGCTGGACGGGATCGTGGTGGTGCTGTGGCAGACGCAGGACCACGTCAACATCGCCGGCACCATCCGCGCGATGAAGAACTTCGGGCTCACCCGCCTGCGCCTGGTGAGCCCCGCGCTGTGGGACCCGTGGCGCATCGAGGGGATCGCCCACGACACCCAGGACATCGTCGGGCGCACCGAGCTCTTCGACACGCTCGAAGAGGCGCTGGCCGACTGCAGCTACGTGGTGGGGATGACCGCCCGCTCGCGCCGCGCCAAGCGCGCCGTGGCCCGCCCGCGCGACATCGCCCCCGAGCTGCTGAGCCGCGGCGCGGCCTCCACCGCGGACGGAACGGGGCCGGTGGCGCTCCTCTTCGGGCGCGAGGACAAGGGGCTCTCCAACGAGGCGCTCGATCTCTGCCACCGCACCTGCATCATCCCCACCAACCCCACGCATGCCTCGCTGAACCTGGCGCAGGCGGTGCTGCTGATGAGCTACGAGCTGTGGATGACGGCGGCCGGGCAGGAGCAGGCGTTCAAGCCGCCGCGCCGCGACGCCCCGCCGCCCACGGTGGAACTGCTGGAGGTGCTGTTCTCCGACGCCGAGCGGGCGCTGTGGGCCATCGACTTCTTCAAGACCCGCAACACCGAGAGCGTCATGCGCACCCTGCGCGAGCTGGTGCGCCGCGCCGACGTGGACCAGCGCGAGGCCGGCTTCCTGCGCGCCATCTCGCTCGAGATCATCAAGTACCTCAAGCGTGCCGGCGTCTACGAAGACCGCATGCCGGGTAGTGCGAAGGAGGAGGAGGAGGAAAGCACGGCCGAGACGTGAGTGCGGGGCGCCGGACTTTTCGAAACCACGAGTCGGGCGTGTTCGGCGCCGAGACGCCGAACCGGGCTGCGCGCGCGGTAGGGCACGATACCGCCGTGCCCAACCGCGCCGGGCCCACGGCGGCCCGCCCGGGCTTCATCTCGCCGTAAACGGCGGTGCGGGCGGGCCGCCGCGTTCCCGGCCCTCCGGGCGCGCATCCCTCACGCAAAAGGCGGATGAAATCCGCAGCAACGACGGCCCAAGGCCCGCTTCGTGGACTCCCACGCCGCCATCGGCGTGCAGGGACGAGGCAGGCTCCGCCTCCGCCATTTCCCACGACCTCTCACGGCGCCTGTCCCGTCCATCCTGCCGTCGCGGCTCCGCTCCGCCGCGTCTTCAACCCGCCCGCGGCTCTTCCTCGAACGACTCCACGTAGGCGCCCAGCACGCGCCGCATCTCCCGCGCGACCGCGTCGGGCGAGCCGGCGGCGGCGAGCACGCGCTCGCTGCGCATCCCGCTCACGATGGCGAGCATGGTGGCGGCCGCGCGGGCGACCGTGTCCGCGCCCAGGCCCGGCTGGCGCAGGCGCAGCATCCAGGCGGCGTGCGCCTCCACCAGCGCGGCGAGCGTGCCGCGCTGGCTGGCCAGGCGCCGCAGGCTGGCGGGCTCCCGCAGGATTCGCGTGAGGTCGGGGTGGCGCTGCACGTAGGCGTCCACCGGCTCCAGGAACGCCCGCACCGCCTCGCTTGCCGACCTGGCCGCCGCTTCCGCGCGCGCGCCGCGCTCGTCCTCCAGACGCGCGCGCAGCGCGTCCACATGGCGCTCCACCAGCGCTTCCAGCACGCTCTCACGGTCGGGGAAGAAGTGGTACATCGACCCCTTCGACGCACCCGCGCGGGCGCTGATCGCCTGCACCGTCACCGCCTCGGGGCCCATCTCCTCCACCAGGCCCGCCGCGGCGTCCAGGATCTCGTCGATGCGCTTCTGGCCGCGCTCCTGGCGCGGCGGGCGGGCGCCGGGGCGGGGCGGCGGTACGGGCGTTGCGGCTCGGCGCGCGTCGGCGGGCATCGGCGTTCGGGGCTGCACGGGTGATCGGGTCCTGACGGACTTGGGCGGTCCGGCCGCGCGCTTGACAAGTGGACCGCGCGGTCTAGATTTAGTATAACTAGACCACACGGTCTAGTCCATGTTTCTCGATGCCGCGACCTCGGCCGCCGCATCGACGCTCCAGCGCAGGCAGAACGGCCGTATGAGTGTAGCCGAGCACGAGATCGCCGAACCCCGCACCGCGGCGCCGCAGCCGGTCGTGCAGGCGGCGGCGCTGGACGAGGGCGATCCGCACAAGTACCTGATCGCGTTCGCCGTGGTGGTGGCGGCGCTGATGCAGGTGATCGACAGCTCCATCGTGAACGTGGCGCTCCCCGACATGATGGGGAACCTGGGCGCCAGCCTCGACGAGATCGCCTGGGTCACCACGGGCTACATCCTGGCCAGCGTGATCGTGATCCCGCTCACGGGGTGGCTGGGCTCGTTCTTCGGGCGCAAACGCTACTTCGTGGGCTCCATCGTCCTCTTCACCCTGGCCAGCTTCTTCTGCGGCGAGGCCGACTCGCTGAGCGCGCTGATCTTCTGGCGCATCGCGCAGGGGGTGGGCGGCGGCGCGCTGATGGTGGTGAGCCAGGCCGTGCTGCTGGAGGCATTCCCCAAGCGCCAGGCAGGCACCGCCATGGCGCTGTTCGGCCTGGGCGTGATGGTGGGGCCCACCGTGGGGCCCACGCTGGGCGGGTGGCTCACCGACAACTACGGCTGGCCCTGGATCTTCTTCATCAACCTTCCCGTGGGCGCGCTGGCGGCGTTCCTGATCGCCAGCTACGTGCACGACCGCGCCGACCAGAAGCGCCCGGGCAAGGTGGACGCGATGGGGATCGCGCTGCTGGTGGTGAGCGTGGGCGCGCTGCAGTACCTGCTGGAGCACGGCCAGCGCGACGACTGGTTCGACTCGCGCCTGATGACCGGGCTGGCCGTGATCGGCACGGTGGGCGGCGCGCTGCTGGTGTGGCGCGAGCTGACCACGCGCTACCCGGTGATCGACTTCCGCGTGCTGCGGCATCGGGCCATGTGGGTGGGCACGCTGCTGGGGATCGTGATGGGGGTGGGGCTCTACGCCTCGGTGTTCACGCTGCCGGTGTTCCTGCAGGGCAACCTGCACATGACCGCGCAGCAGACGGGGGTGGTGATGCTTCCCGGCGCGCTGGCCACGGCGGTGTCGATGGCCTTCGCCGGCCGGCTCACCGAGCGGATGGACGCGCGCATCCTGGTGGCCATCGGCGCGGGGCTGTTCGCGGTGGCCATGATCCAGCTGTCGCGCATCACCGGCCTGAGCGGCGCGGGCGACTTCTTCTGGCCGCTGATCCTGCGCGGGCTGGGGCTGGGGCTGATGTTCGTGCCGCTCACCACCATCACCCTGGCACCGTTGTCCATCGCCGAGCTGCCGCAGGGGGCGGGGCTGTACAACTTCTTCCGCCAGCTGGGCGGCTCGTTCGGCATCGCCGGCATCGCCACGCTGCTCACGCGCTACACGGCGCAGTTCAAGGCGATCCTGGCCGAGCACCTGGTGAACACCGACCCCAGCGTTCTCGCGCGCCTCAACCAGTACACGCAGGCGATGATCGCCCGCGGCGCCGACGCGGGCACGGCCCGGCAACGCGCCTACATGATGCTCGACCGCACGCTGGCCGGGCAGGCCAGCGTGATCGCCTACGGCCGGATCTACGTGCTGGCCGCGGCCATCATCGTGGTGCTGATCCCGCTGCTGTTCCTGGTGGGCCGCGCTCGCCCCACCGCCGACGCCGCGCACCTGGCCATGGAGTAGGCGCTCCGGCAGGTGATCGACCACGAACGGATGTAGACGAGGCAGGGCAGTGGAGAGATCATCTCCGCTACCCTGCGTTCGTTGCGCCACCCACTCCGGCAGGGAGCGTTTCAGTCTACGTTCCGGAGTTCCGTTCGGGATCGAAATCCGCAAATCTGCTCACGCAGAGCAGCAGAGTAACAGAGGAGAAAAGCAGGGAAACGCCGTCGGACTTGGTCGCTACCTGCTTCTCTGCTGCTCTGCGTGACATTCCTCCGCCCTTCTGCTCGTCCCGGCACCTCGCCGTGCGGATGAACGGGCTTTACTCACCCACCACCATGCTGGCCACCGCCCGGCAGGTTTGCGGGTCGGCCACCGGCGCGGAGGGGCGCGCGGTGATGCGTGAGCCCACCATCTGTGCTCCGGCCGCGCGCAGCTCCGCGCGGTGCAGGCGCCCCGTCGCGCGCATGGGCACCGGCGGTCCCGCGCTGCCGTCTGCGAAGACGGGCTCGGCGAGCAGGGTTGCGGCGGGTGCCCGCACCTCGAGCGCCACCATCACCTGCGCCGCCGCGCGTGGGGCGAAGCGGAGGCCGAGCGCCGCACCCGCATCGCAGTAGCGCCATGCGGCCGCCGCGGGTACCGCCGCGTGGGGCACTGCGCGCGCGGCGGCGTTCTCGTAGAGCGAAAAGACGAGGCCGGCGCCCTGCTCCCACCGCGCGCGGGCCAGCCGCAGCAGCGTCCCGTGCTCGTACACCCAGGGCGCGGGGTCCTCACGGGTGCCGGCGTCGGGGCATTCGTACGAGTTTCCCACCACCACCACCCACCGGTGCCGGTGCAGCTCCTCGGCCCACCAGGGCGTGCGCACCAGCCGCCCTTCGCATGGGACGGGCTCGAGCATGGTCTCGGGCTTTTGCAGCGCCGCCAGGATGTACGTGCTCCAGTAGCCGCCGAGGAGCGGCGCGCCGGGCGCCCGCGCTTCGAGGCGCGCGGCCAGCCTCGCCGGCACGTTCGGGCGCGGCGCCGGTACCTCGGGCACCCGCAGCACGGCCGCCGCGAGCCCCATGGCCCCCGCTACCGCGAGCACCCCGCGCCACCGGCGAGCGAGGCCCGGGACGCTGGCGGCGAGCCCCGTCAGCGTGAGCAGCCCGGCCAGCGTGCCGAACACGAAGACGAGCGAGAAGTAGCGCACGGAGAACTGGTTGACGCGCACGTGGCGCACCAGGAAGAGCACCGGCAGCTGGGCGGCCGCGAGCATCCAGCAGGCCAGAATCAGCGCCGCTCCCTCCACCCGCCAGCCGGGCACCCGCCCCCCGCGCGCCCGCCACAGCACGACCGCGGCGGCCAAGGCTCCGGCCGTGGCCACCACCAGCAGCGGCATGGAGGCGGATGTGGCCAGCGTTTTCGCAACGTGCCGCGCGTTGTCGGCCAGGTGCCCACGGTCGAGCACCAGCCCGGTCTGGAAGTAGTGCCCGAACCGGGCGTAGGCGTACCGGTAGTAGGCGGCGCGGAGCACGCGTTCGGCGAGCATCCCCGCGACCACCACCAGCCCGCCCTCTCCCCACCTGCGGAGCACGGAGCGTCCCGGCGCCGCGTCCAGCGCGCGTGCCCGGACACCTTCGACGCCGGCAACGAGCAGGAGCAGCGGCCCGCTCAGCGGCGACGTCCAGTGGGCGAGGAACACGATGAAGGCGGTGGCGCCGCGCAAGCGCCAGCCGCCCCGCCCGGCGGGCTCCGGGCGCTCGGCGAGCCTGCGCAGCCCCCACCAGGCGAGCAGCAGCGCGGTGAACTGCCAGGGATAGGGGTGCGCGGCGTCGAACAGGATGGCGCGGGAATCGGGGTTGCCCACCACGGCGGCGGCCAGCAGCCCCGCCGCCGCCCACCTCCAGGCCCCCGCGAGGCGCGCCATCACCACCACGCTCATCAGCACCCACACCGTGGCCACCAGGTGCAGCCCGGGGTAGTCGAACGTGTGCCCCGAAACGCGCCCGGCCGCCCGAAGAAGCAGCAGTGGCCACGCACCCAGCCGGTCCTGGCCCCAGTAGTAGGCGTCGAACAGGCTCCACTCCCGCGCGCGCGTCATCAGCACGGGAACGGCCAGGTCGGAGTTGAAGACCGACGGGCCCGGGATGAGCGCCCGGCTGACGCGGGGCGCTGCGAGCACCGGCAGGCACAGCAGGACGGCCCACGACAGACGGCCCCATGCCCGCGCCCGCGCGACTTCCGCAACCGCTTCACGTACCGACTGTCGCTTCTCCCCGGTCACCTCGGTGAGATTGCCCCTCGTTGTCGTCGTGGAGTCCATGAAAAATGAGAAGAAGAGCTACGAATTCCGTGTGGGAACGATGGACGGCGGTCAGCGGGGGCGATCGATACAGCGTTCGCGACGACGCTGCAAGGAGTGCCGGATGCGCACGCGCGCGTCGAGGCGACAGCGGCACGTCCAGCCTTGCTGACGCACGTGCAAACGCTCGACGAGGAAGCCGGAATCAGTCACGCGCCGCCATGAACGAACGGAGGAACGGGCGATCGTCGCCGTTCCTCTGCTTCCACACCGCCGGCGATCCTCCGCCCAGTCCTCTTCGAACCCGCGGATCCTCTCTGCAGGACCGGGAATGCGGCCCTTCGCGGTGATGCGGACCTGAGCCGGGCCCGCGGCTCAGGGATAGTCGAACAAGCTCGAGCCCACCGGCCGGCGCGAGCTGCGCTCGATCTGCGGGTCGCCGTCCACCGCGGAGCGGCCCACCGCCTGGCCGGTGCCGATGGACACCTGCAGCCCGCGCGGGCGGAACTCGGGCGCCAGCGGAAAGGCCAGGTCCAGGCGGAAGGTGCGCCGCGAGCGCGGCGGGAAGGCGAAGCGCAGCCCCGCGCCGCCCGACAGCAGCACCGCCGAGTTGCGGCCGAAGGGGTCGTCGCCCGCCCACGTCTTCCCCGCGTCCATGAACACCGCCGAGCCCAGGTCGAAGAGCCGCGGGAACGGCCACGCCAGGTACGCGCGGTGCTCCAGCGTGACCACCGCGCGCCGCTGCCCCGCGAACACCTGCCGCGGGTAGCCGCGCAGCCCCGAGCGGTTGCCCAGCGTGAGCTGGAAGGGCACCCGCGCGTGCCATCCGCCCGACACGCGCGTGGCCAGCACCACCGTGTGCCGCGACTCGGGCGTGGGGTGCCAGTAGCTCCACGTGTCGAGCTGCCCGTACGAGTCGCGCCAGCTCAGCGCGCCGCGCGGGGCCCGGTAGTCGCGCTTGGTCTCCAGCACCAGGCGCATCCCCGCCAGCACGCCGCCGGGGAGGTCGCCGCTGGCGGTGAGGCCGAAGTCCAGCGACAGGTCGTCGTCGGTGGAGAAGGTGGAGAGCGTGCGGCCCACCGCGGCCTCCACGTCGGCGCCCAGCTCCACGTCTTCGGCGCCGTGCACCGCGTCGAGGCCGCGGCGGCGGTCGAAGGTCACGCGCCGCTGCCCCGCCAGCAGCACCAGCCGCGTGGCCGACACCGGCGCCAGCCCGGGCACCACGCCGCCGCCCGGCAAGTCCTGCGCGGGGATCCCGTCGTCGCGCACCGAGCCCAGCGTGTCCTGCGGAAACGCCCATTCCTCGCCAGCGATCGCCAGCCCCAGCAGCGACAGGTGGCCGCGCCGCCCGAAGCGGCGCACCAGCCCCGCGTCCCAGTTGGTGCGCTCCACCGGGAAGAGGCGCCGCTCCAGCCCCTCGCCGGGCGCGGGCTGCACGAAATACTGAAAGTTGCGCTCGTCGCGCGCCACCGACTGGCGCACCGCCCAGCGCGTGGTCTCGCCGCGGAAGGGCCAGGTCATGCGCTCGGCCGCCGACACGCCGATGGGCGTGCGCGCCAGCGACACCTGCGCGTCCAGGTGCGTGCCGAAGAGCTGCGGCGTGCCGATGCGGCCGCCGTACACGCGCTCGCCCTGCTGCTCCTTGAGGAACGCGGCGAGGCGGATCCCGCGGCCCATCAGGTTGTCCTCGCGCAGCTCCACCCCCGACACCTCGCCCGACCCGGCCGACGCCTCGATGCGCGTGCTCCACTCGTCGCGCGTCTCCACGATCACGTCGTAGGTGCCGTTGGGCTGGCGCAGCGAGAAGACGTCGGCATCGGCCAGGTAGCCGGTTGCGCGCAGGATGCGCTCCGAATCCTCCAGCAGGAAGGGGCGGTAGCAGTCGCCTTCGCGAAACAGCAGCTCGCGGCGGATCACCGATTCGCGCGTGCGGGCGTGCAGCCGGTTGGCCAGGCGGTAGGCTCCGGTGAAGCGCGGGTCCAGCCCCGGGTCGCCCACCACGAACACCGAGTTGTTGTCCACGAAGATGCTGCCGATGCGCGGGCACTCGGCGTTGGTGTCGGCCGCGGGCGGCGCGGGCTCCTGGGCGCGCAGCACGCAGGGGCCGCACGCGGCGAGCGCGGCGGCCAGCAGCAGCGGGCGGGGCGAGGGCGGTCGGGTTCGCGGCAAAGGGTCAGGCGGTGCGACAGAACGTACGGGCGCCGCGGTCCAAGGCGCTCCGCCCGTGGTGTACCGTGCCATGGGTGCGGATCGTTCCGGTGGATGGGGAGCAATCTTCGCGCCCCACACCCGTAAACGCAAACGGCGGGGCCGTTGTGACGGCCCCGCCGTGCGCGCGCCTCGCCGGGCGCGCAAAATCTTCCGGATCTCGCTCAGTCGGCCGCGGCCGCGAAGGGCGATTCGCCGGCCAGAGCCAGCGGCGGATCGCCGGGAAGCTCCAGCGCGGGATCGGGACTGGTGCCGCGCAGCTCGCCCAGGGTGCGCTGCGCCCGCTCCAGGTCGCCCAGCGCGCCCAGCTGGCGGAAGATCTCGCACGCACGCTCCACGTACGCGAGCGCCTCCTCGCCACCGCCGTTCCCGGCGCGAAGGGCGGCGTAGTCCACCAGCACCTCGGCCTCCAGGTACGGGTATTCCTTCTCGCGCGCGATCTCGAGCGCCTTCTCGAACAGCGTGAACCCGTCCTCGTCCCCGCGCCAGCGGGCGATGTTGCCGCGGCTGTGGTACATGCGCGCGATCATGTAGGGCGAGCCCGACGCGATCGCGTGCTCCTCGGCCTTGCGCCCCCACTCCTCGGCCGGTGTCACGTGCCCTTCGTGCAGCCACCACTCGGCATAGTCGATGGCGATGGCGGTGCGCACCGCCGCCGAGGTGGGCAGCGCCAGCGCCGCGTCGTAGGCCCGGCGCGCATCGTCCCAGCGGTCCTGCGCCTCGCGCAGGTGGGCGTGGTGCACGTGGCAGACGGCGAGGTCCACCGGCGACGAAAGCGACTGCCAGGTACGGAAGGCGTTCTCGAACCAGACCTCCGACTCCTCCAGCCGCTGCGTGCGGGTGGTGAGGTTGCCCAGGTTGTTGTAGATGTGGCCGCGCTCCAGCGTCAGCTCGCCGGGACCGGCGCTCTCGGCCAGCGCGAGCGCGTCGTGGTAAGGCTGCTCCGCCTCGCTCCAGCGCCCTTGCCACATGCGGATGTTGCCCAGGCCGGTGCGGGCGACCACCTCGCCTCGCAGGTTGCCCGAGTCGCGCGCCAGCTCGGCGCTCCGCTCGTAGTACGACAGGGCCTCCTGAAAATCGCCCAGGTTGCCCGACACGCGCGCGATCCGACGCAGTGCCAGCACCTGGGCGTCCTTCTCGATCAGGGGAAGGGACACCGTGAGCGCGGCACGATAACAGAGGCGGGCGCCCACGGCCCGGCCGCGGTCCTCCAGCTTCTCGCCGAGCGCCACCAGATCGTGCGCCGCCTGCTCGTGCTGTCCGCCGAAAAAGCTGCGGAAGAATGGCCGCAGCCCGTCGTGCAGCTCGTCCACGAACGCGTGCAGCGACGCACGCGCCTCCTGCAGCGCGCGCTCGGCGGCGTCGGCGTCGACCAGTCGCTTGTCGATCGTGGTGTATGCGCTGGAGCTGTCCCACTCCTTGCCCGGATCGCGTACAGCGGATGCGACGAGTTGCAGCCGCAGGACCTCGAGCTCGTCGAGGGCGGGCAGCAATCCGAGGATCTGCTCGAGCGTTGCATCGGCTTGCGCCACAGGACTACTCGTGCGCGGAGGTCTAAAGGAGACGAACGGGATCAGCCGCCCGACGTGAGCATCGTGCCGCCCTTGTAGGCGGTGATGCCGTATTCCGAGAAGTGCGGGGTCTGCGTGAAGATGCGCGAGCCGTCGGGCGAGACGGTGCCGCCCATGTCCACCCAGCCGTCGTTCCACCACACCACGCTGGCCGCGGACGTTCCCTCGATGCTGGTGCCGCGGACGGGGAAGCCGATGGTGATGGGCCGCGCGAAGGGCACGTTGTGTGGCCCGAACTCGGCCACCACGCGCTCCGAGCCGTCGGGGTCCACCGGCAGGCGGATGGTGAACATGGTCACCTTGTCCACCGCGCCCGGCGGGACCGCGATGGTGAAGCCCTGGAAGTCGACGCGGCCGCCCGCCGGCCCGATCCACGCCTTGGCCCACGCGATGGTGACCTGCGGCTTCACCCGGTAGCGGGCGATGATGTCGAGGCTGTTGACCGAAGCGAGGGTGGCCGAGCCGTCGGCCTTCGGGGTGACGGCCTTTGCCGCGCTCGCGCCGGTGGGTAGAACGGGACGCGCATCCACCGGTGTGCCTGCCTCGGTGCAGCCAGCCGTCAGCGAAACCACCGATGCCGCAACCGCCACGAGCACGTTCCGAAACGTGGAGCTCATCGAAGACCTCCGAAGGGTGGAAAAACAGGCAGGGATGCACCACGGAGAGCACGGGGCATACCAGGCGGCGCGGACGCGCCATTTAGTCGGCAAGTACCGACAAGTTAACGACTTGGACGTGGTTGGGCAACCACGGTGTCTTCCCGCCCGCTACACGGGGCTGCACCAGAAGTGTGCGGAGTGCACGTGGATGGTGCGGCTGGGCGAGCGAAGCCGGGGAACGTGGGCCGCCTCGTAAACGGGTGCGCCGGGCGAGTTGGCTCGTGCACACCCTGGAATCTTCCCGCACGCACCGTTCTCGATCCGTAACAGACGGTGGTGGAACCGGCTCAGTGCTCGATCTCGTACTCGGCGATCTTGCGGCGCAGGGTGTTGCGGTGGATGCCCAGGCGCTCGGCGGCCATGGTGAGGTTGTCCTGCGTTTCGCGCAGCGCCCGCCGGATCATCCGCTTCTCCATCTCCTCCAGGGTGACCAGCGGCATCTCGCCCGGCTCCTCGGCGGGGGTGCGGCTGGCGGGCGGGTGCAGGATGTCGGGGGGGAGGTGGTGCGGCAGCAGGATCTCGCCGTCGCTCATCACCACCGCGCGCTCCATGGCGTTGCGGATCTGGCGCACGTTGCCCGGCCAGGGGTGCAGCCGGATGGCGCCGAACACCTCCTCGGCGATGGCGCGGATGGGCCGGGCGTGCTCGCGGGCGTAGTAGGCCACGAAGTGGCTGGCCAGCAGGTCCATGTCGCTGCCGCGCTCGCGCAGCGGCGGCAGCGTGAGCGCGACGACGGCCAGGCGGTAGTACAGGTCCTCGCGGAAGCGGCCCTCGGCCACGGCGCCCTGCAGGTCGCGGTTGGTGGCCGCCACGATGCGCACGTCGATGGGCACCGCCGCGCTCCCGCCCACCCGCTCGATCTCGCGCTCCTGCAGCGCGCGCAGGATCTTGCTCTGCAGCGCCAGCGACATGTCGCCGATCTCGTCCAGGAACAGCGTGCCGTTGGTGGCGCGCTCGAAACGCCCGATGCGCCGGCCGATGGCGCCGGTGAAGGCGCCCTTCTCGTGGCCGAACAGCTCGCTCTCGAGCAGGTTCTCGGGGATGGCGGCGCAGTTGATGGGCACGAACGGCCCGCGCGCGCGCCGCGAGCGCGAGTGCAGCACGCGGGCGACCATCTCCTTGCCCGTGCCGCTCTCGCCCAGCACCAGGACGGTCGCGTCGCTCGCCGCGGCGCGGGCGACCGACTTGTAGACCGACATCATCCCCTGGCTGGCGCCCACGATGGTGGAGTCGTCGGGGACCTGCGTGGGGAGGGGGCGCAGCCGGCGGACCTCTTCGATCCCCAGCAGGATCTCGCGGACGCGGCCGCGGGGCACCGGCTTGGGGAGGACGTCGTGGGCACCCTGGCGGATCGCCTCCATCGCCAGGTCCATTGAGGGGTTTTCGGCGAGCAGCACCACGGGCGTGGGGCCGCCGTCCTGGTGCAGGCGCCCCAGCAGCTCCATCCCCGACCCGGCCGAGAAGTCGACGTCCAGCAGGATCAGGTCCCACTGCGAGTGCGCGATCAGGCGCAGGCCCTCGGACAGGGTCTGGGCGCTGTGCAGCTCGGTGCCGTTCAGCTCCGGTTCGAGCGTTCGTCCGACACCCCGATCGGCGTCGAGAAGGAGAACCCTCAAAATTGTTTGGACCCCCATGCAGGGATGGTGAATCCAGTATTATAGCGTTCGCGCCACGAATCGCGCAAAGGTACGATCGGCGACTGAAAACAAACGCTCTTCGCCACTCTCGGGCCTTCGCCGGAAGCCCGCTTATACCCTTCGGCCGCAGGGAGTTGCGGAAATGTCGCCGCGCGCGCGAACCGCCGATGCAAGCCTGTCCGGCACAGGTGCTTGGAGCCATCGCATTAGTGCACTGAAACGGTGCAACCGCAGATCTCCGCGTACGCGCGTTCCCAAACGGGAACGTGCCCCACGGGCACGGATCGACGGCGCGGGTGCGCCCCCACTCCTCGGCTGGTCTCATCGTGGACGGCGTCGGGTGATGCGCCCACCACGAGGAACGGAGAAGACGGAGAACTGCGTGTCGCTCCTCCGTTTCCTCCGTTCCTCCCTGTGCATCCTGCCGTAGCGGTTTTTCCGAGTGCACGGTTGGTAGACGGTCCGAGATGAGCCTGTCGGCCCCTCGTCACTTGTGGGATCGGACGCAGATGCGGGAGAGCCCCGGGGCGATCGTCTCGCCCCGGGGCCCTCCTTCGTGCGTGATGCAGCGTCTCAGCCGACCCTTACAGCGTGCTCTTGTAGAGCAGGCGGTTGGGCGTGCCGCTGGGGTTGCCGGTGATCACGTTGGCCGTGGAGTTGTTGATGATCCACGAGACGATGGTGCTGCTGGCCGCGTCGCCGAAGGCGCCCTTGTACAGCGCGCCCACGCCGGCCGCGTGCGGCGAGGCCATCGAGGTGCCGCTGATGGTGTTGGTGCCGCTGTTGATCCAGGTGCTGGTGATGCTGCTGCCCGGGGCGTAGACGTCCACGCAGCCGCCGTAGTTGCTGTAGCTGGCGCGGGCGTCGGTGCTGGTGCTGGCCGCCACGGTGAGGGTGCCCGAGGCGCTGGCCGGCGACACGTTGCAGGCGTCCTGGCTCTCGTTGCCCGCGGCCACGGCCAGGAACACGCCCGAGTTGGCCAGGTTGGTGGCCGCCGTGTTCAGCGACGAGCTGAAGCCGCCGCCCAGCGACATGTTGGCGACCGCCGGCTTCACCGCGTTCAGGCGCACCCAGTCGATGCCGGCCACGATGGCGCTGGTGGTGCCCGAGCCCTGGCAGTTCAGCACGCGCACGCCGCGCAGCTTGACGCCCTTGGCCACGCCGTAGGTGCTGCTGCCGATGGTGCCGGCCACGTGCGTGCCGTGCCCGTTGCAGTCGGCGCCGCTGCCGCCCGCGTAGTCGTAGGCCGCGGCCGCGCGCCCGCCGAACTGCGAGTGGTTGGCCTGGATCCCCGTGTCGATGATGTAGGCGGTGACGTTGCTGGCCGTGGTGGTGTAGGTGTAGGTGCCCGACAGCGGCCTCGCGCGCTGGTCGATGCGGTCGATCCCCCAGGTGGCGCCCGACTGCGTGGTGTTGACGGTGTAGACCTGGTCCTGCTCGATGTAGGCGACGTTGGGGTTGTAGCGCAGCGAGTTCAGCTGGCCCTGCGTGAGCTTGGCGCTGAAGCCGTTGAGCGCCGAGGTGTACACCTGCTCGGGCTCGAGGTCGCTGATCTCGGCCAGGCGGCGCGGGCCCACGCCGGGCTTGAGCACCACCAGGTACTGCCCGTCGATGCCGTTGGCGGGGGCCATCACCACGGGGGCGGCCTCCTGCTGGATGGGGCGGCTGGCGGTGGGGCTCTGGTCGTCCGAGCAGGCGGCCAGCGCGAGTGCGGCGCCTGCGAGCAGAAGGGTACGAGCTGCGTTCATGCCACGTCCTCCAAACGGTGGGGTGTGGGTGCGCCGGCCGGAGCGTTCCGGACCGGCGGGGGAGGCGGTTAGAGGGCCGCCTTGTAGAGCAGTCGGTTGGGCGTGCCGGCGGGGACGTTCTTCACCACGCCCGCGGTCGCGTTGGTCTTGATCCACGTGTCGATGGTGGCGGTGGCCGCGTCGCCGAAGGCCGCCTTGTAGAGCGCCGCCACCCCGGCCGCGTGCGGCGCGGCCATCGAGCTGCCGCTGAGCGTGGCGGTGCCCGAGCCGGTCCAGGTGGAGAGGATCGACCCGCCGGGCGCGTAGATGTCCACGCAGCTGCCGTAGTTGCCGGTGCCGAGCCGCGTGTCGTCGCGGTTGGTGGCGGCCACGGTGAGCGCCGCCGCGGCGCTGGCGGGTGAGACGTTGCAGGCGTTCTGGTTCTCGTTCCCCGACACCACGGTGGTGAACACGCCCGAGGTGGCCAGGTTGGTGACGGCGGTGTTGAGCGCCGACGAGAAGCCGCCGCCCAGCGACAGGTTGGCCACCGCCGGCTTCTGCGCGTTCACGCGCACCCAGTCGATGCCGGCCACGATGGCGCTGGTGGTGCCCGAGCCGCTGCAGTCGAGCACGCGCACGCCGCGCAGCGACACGCCCTTGGCCACCCCGTACGTGACGGCGCCCACGATGCCGGCCACGTGGGTGCCGTGCCCGTTGCAGTCGGCGCCGGTGCCGCCCGCGTAGTCGTACACGTTCTGCGCGCGGCCGCCGAACTGCGGGTGGTTGGCCTGGATGCCGGTGTCGATGATGTAGGCGCGGACGCCCGCGCCCGTGCCCGCCGTGTAGCTGCCGTCCAGCGGGAGGTAGCGCTGGTCGATCCGGTCCAGCCCCCAGGGCGGGCTGGTCTGCGTGGCCTCTGCGTGGTAGACGGCGTCCTGCTCGATGTAGGCGACAGCCGGGTCGTGCCGCAGGGCGTTGAGCTGTCCCTGGCCCAGCGGGCCCGCGAAGCCGCGCACCGACGAGGTGTAGAGATGGCGCGGCGCCACCCCGGCCGCCGCCGCCACGCCGCGCGGGTCGGCCCCGTCGTTCAGCACCACCAGGTACGTGCCGTCGATGCCGCCGGCCGGGGCCATGCGCACGGGCGCGGTGTGCGGCGCGCGCGCCGCCGTGGGCGAGCCGTCGCCGCAGGCGGCCGCGGCCGCGAGCAGCGGGAGAAGGGACAGCGAGCGGAGTGGGCGCATCGTGTTCCTCTTGGGTGGATGGAGACGGCCCGGGTCGCCCCGCGTCCGCCGGCTCTTACCTATCGCGACAGCATGTGGCGACGACCCGCACATGGCGCGTCGCTCGCCTTTGTCGATTTACGCACCATGCCTCGGTGCGGCACTGTCTTCGGGAGCGCGAGAGGAACAGGCATTAGCCGGGCCAAATGCATTCCGTTTTACAACTGGTTGCGCGGCAACGATATACTCTTTTGGGGACATCTCGCGGTGCGCACCGGTATGGTGCGCTCTGCACCGGGAGAGTGCGATTGCGGACGAGTCGGGGAGCGGTTCGAAGCGCGACGTGGTCTGTGCTCGAATCGCCGGGATTAGCGTCCATGCCGGGGTAAGGGACGGAGAGTTCGAAGCAGACGATGGATCATGTATTTTTGCGGTTAACGTATATCGAAGGAGTGAGCCGTGATGGACAACGGCATCGTCACACGCGCGTGCGAGCCCACGCGCGCGTGGGAGGTGCGAGAAAAGAGAAATGGGAAAACCGATTCACGGGAGGTGGGTGCGCCGACGGTTGATGAGAACGCACCACGGTGGTGCGATGTGGCGCGATATGGTGCGCAGAGTCTAGAAGCTCGAGTGTGCAGTAGCGAACCGGAGGGACCCGCGTAACTGGACTCACGGGTAGATGGAAACCATAGGGAACAAACGATTTTGTGAAGATCGGTGGACGGGGTTCTACGGGTGATCCGGCCGTAGCCGGCGCATGGCTCGCATCTTGTTCTTACGATGGGCGAGCGAGCATGTTCAGACTCATTGCGGCCTCCCACCAGGACGCGTGCTCGCCCTGCCGGCCACTCCCGGCCGGCGCGTCCCGGTAACCGCGCCACCCCCTCGGCGCGGTACTGCACCTTTCCTTTCAGGAGGTTGCATGGCCCGCATCACGTCCCTCGTCCTCGCCGCCACGGGCATCGCGGCCCTCGCCGCGTGCTCCGACACCAACCCCACCCAGGCGCGCGTCGATTCGACGGCCCAGCAGGCTCGCCCGCACCTGGGCGTGGCGCCCGTGCGCAGCCCCAGCCGCCCGGTGTACGCCAACAACGGCAACGAGCTGAACCACGGCCAGGCCAAGCCCAACGGCCCCACCACGCAGGCCGTGGGAACCGGGATCAGCTACCACGGCGGGCCGCTGCTCACCGCGGCCACCAAGGTCGCGGCGGTATACTGGTCGTCGACGGTGATCTACAACGGCGGGCCCACGCCCGGCACCACCGGCGCCGGCTCGGCCGACGGGTCGCTGGTGGGCTACTTCATGAGCCACATCGGCGGCTCGCCCTACTTCAACATCAACAGCACCTACTACAACTCGGCCGGCACGCACGTGGCCAACGTGGTGAACTACACGCAGTTCTACGCCAACAACACCAGCGTGCCGGCATCGGGCGCCAACGTCAGCGACGCGGCCATGCTGTCGATGCTGCAGACGGCGTTCAACACGGGCAAGCTGACCTACGATTCGGGCACGCTCTACAACATCTTCACCAAGGGCACGGTGAACCTGGGCGGGGGCTTCGGCACCCAGTACTGCGCGTACCACAGCTGGGGCAACGTGGTGGTGGGCGGCGTGACCCGCTCGGTGCTGTACTCGGCCATGCCCGATGACTACGCCAAGCCCAGCGCCTGCTCGTCGGGCCTCGCCGCCGCCAACGGCGACGCGCACGCCGATGCCGAGGTGAGCGTGCTGGTGCACGAGATCGAGGAGACCACCACCGACATGAACGGCAACGCCTGGTACGATTCGACCGGCTACGAGAACGCCGACAAGTGCGCGTGGAACTACGGCACCACCTTCACCACCGCGCTGGGCGGCAAGGCGAACGTGACGCTGGGGGCCAAGAGCTTCCTGATCCAGCAGAACTGGGTGAACTCGGGCTCCGGCGGCTGCCTGCTCAGCTGGTAAGGCTACTCGCGGAGCAGGTAACGCTTGAACGCCCGGGGCTCGCGATGGTGCGAGCCCCGGGCGGTTTCGTATGCCCACGGCCCGGGATGATACCGCGACGCGGAAGGTCGTTCCGGCGCAGGACGGGTCCGGAATCTCACGCAGAGTTATCAGAGTGATCAGAAAAAGCAGGATTTCTGGCGCCTCGGCTAACCCTGCGTGAGCCCTCTGCTTCTCACCCCGTCTCGATCGATGCTCGGCAAATCGGCGATGACGGGTGCGGGAGCGGTGCGGGAGTGTGTCTGCGGCAGAGAGCGCCGGAGAGAGGGCCTCCAGGGGTGAGAGTTGCTTCGGGGCGGAGAGGATGGCGCAGAGGCGGTGGGGGGAAGGGATCGCCGAAACGCCTCGAGGCCGCATCGTGAGATCCCCCGCAGGCCCCTCGGTACCAGTTGATGGCATGCCGGGCCACGGGCGAGCCAGAGGGGGATTGGGGGAAGCGTCGGCCTCACCCAGCGTGGTGTGAGCGGGC